>Ga0335069_10000686_pt1 | contig 55221 bp, 43 predicted proteins | sample Lox_Sample_11_FD_206714 | JGI IMG/M metagenome (GOLD analysis project Ga0335069, IMG submission 206714) | Soil microbial communities from Loxahatchee National Wildlife Refuge, Florida, United States - Lox_Sample_1.1 | ecosystem: Environmental > Terrestrial > Soil > Wetlands | place: USA... | reverse complement strand
CCTCCGAGCGCGAGGTTTATGACCTCCTCCTGCATTCCCTGAAAGAACGCTTTCAGCCCCGCCAGATCATCATCTTCAAACTGCAAACTCCGGAAAAATTTCTGGAAGCGGTCGCGACTCTCGCGCCCCTCCCCCGCGAAGTTCGCAGCCGTCCCGTCATCGAAGAGCCGCACGATTGCAAAGCCGTGCGCGAGGGCCGCTCTTTCCTCATCAACGACGTGCGCAGCCAGGCGCCCTGCCCGTCCAAATTTGCCTTACCGTCCGAGGGCAACTACTTCTGCGGTCCGCTGATCGCCGGCGGCATCATCATCGGCTCCCTTCGCATGCAGGCCACCGCCGACCTGCTCACCGCCGACCGCCGCCGTCTCGTCGAAAATTATTTAAGCGGCGCCGCCTCTGCGCTCTCCAACCTGCGCCATCTCGGCGCCATGAAGGAGCAGGCCAACTACGACGAACTGACCGGACTCTACAACCGTCGCTTCATGCTGGACTACGGCCGCAAGCAGATCGCCATCGCCCGCCGCGAGCAACAGCCGGTCGGCGTCCTCATGCTCGACCTCGACCACTTCAAACGTATCAACGACGAATTCGGACACGCCATGGGCGACAGCGTTCTGCGCAATTTTTCCACGACGGTCTCCGCCGCCGTTCGCGAGGCAAATCTCTTCGCCCGCTACGGCGGTGAAGAATTCATCCTGCTGCTCTATCGCGCGAACTCCGAGGTCTGCGTCCTGGTAGGAGAGCGCATTCGCAACGCCGTCATGGCGATGGAAGTGCCTTCGAATACGGAAAATCCGCTCCCGCAAATCACAGTCAGCATCGGAGTAGCAGTCTTCGCCGACCACGGTGAAACACTCGATAAAGTGATCGAAGCCGCCGACAAAGCACTCTACGAATCGAAACGAGCCGGACGCAATCGCGTAACCGTAGCGACAGCTCTAGAGGCGCGATCAACCCATGCGTGATTGATAATTCGCGAGCCCTCCTTCGTGAACCTTCGTGTCCTTGGTGGTGATCCCCACGCCTTCCCATTTCCGAACTCCAACTTCGCTCCATTCGCAAACAATCCTTGACTTAGCCTCTTACCATGCCAAACATAGAAAGTAGGCGCCGCTCGCGTGAGTCCAGACCGTTCTTTGAAATCAAAAAATGCGTAGACCGTCGATTCCCAAAACCGAACGCCCAAGTGCTTTAAATCCAACGTTTCCAGCTAGATCGGTAAAAAATACATAGACGATGGGGGGAGGGGGGGTCCCCCCCCGCATTGCAGACCGGGAACCTCCCTGACAAGAGCAAAAATCTAAAGAAAGCGTTCCCACACCTCGCCTCCGGATCATTTTCCGTCCTTCAGGTGTCTGTATTGGCAAACGGGCCTGTTTCCTGGAGGACATCATGTTTCAGACACTGGATGCTACCTGGGATAGGTCTGCCCGCCGCGGCTGGAGCGCGCTCGCATCGTTCACCATGCAGGCTCTGGCCTTGAGTTTATTGCTCGCCATTCCGCTCGTGTGGATACAGGGTCCGCCGCAACTCCGCTGGATCGACGCGAGCATTTTTTCGCCGCCGCCGGCGCAAGCGCCAACTCCGCCGCCACAGCAACAAGTGGCGCATCGCCCAATTGAAGGCTCGGAAGTCAGAGGAACACAGATCGTGATGCCGGGATCAGTTCCGAGCACGATCACAACGATCGTTGACGCACCCATCGCTCCCTCGATCGGCGATACCGGTTTTCAGAACGGCATCGGCACTGCTCGCCAAGGAGTCTGGCAATCTGTGCGCGACACAGTTGCCGCGGTTGCGCCTCCGCCAAAACCGGCCGCATCGGCAAAGCCGCCGCGCGTTTCGGAATTTGAGGAAGGCAATCCCGTCCATCGAGTTCAGCCGCAATATCCGCAGATTGCGCGAATGGCTGGAATTCAAGGCCAGGTTCATCTTCGTGCGATCGTAAGCAAGAGCGGCACGATCGAAAATCTGACCGTCATCGACGGACACTCGATGTTGATTCAAGCCGCAGTTGAGGCGGTCAGGCACTGGCGCTATCGCCCGTACATGCTGAACGGTGAGCCGATCGCGGTCGAAACGGAAATTACGGTGAACTTCACCCTGGGACGTTGAGTTGGGACGTTGAAACCGGCCGCCGCATTACGGAGGTGCACCACGAAACCGGTTCGCAGCCGTGGTGCGGCATTTCGCTCGTTATAATCGGCTGAGTGAACGCTCCTCGCCTCGAACGCGTAGTTCTGCCCGATAGCCGCTCGCTCGCCCTGGACGGCCGCACCTGGGCGGAAGTTTCTCTCAACACGCTGCGCGAAAATTTTCGTGTGGTTCAATCTCACACCGGCCAAAACGTCGCCATCTGCGCGGTCGTAAAAGCCGATGGTTACGGTCACGGCGCAACCGAGTGCGCGCTCGCTCTCGAGGCCGAAGGTTCGCCTTGGCTCGGAGTAACCGATGCAGCCGAAGGTCGCGCGCTGCGCAGCGCAGGCATTTGGACGCGCATTCTTTTGATGACCGGAATTTGGCGCGGCGAAGAAGACAGCATCGTCGCCCACAATCTGACGCCGACTGTTTGGGAAAACTGGCACATCGAACGCCTGGAAAAAGCCGCTCGCAAACAGCAAGTCATTCTGCCAGTGCACCTGAAAGTCGACACAGGCATGAATCGCCTCGGCGCATCGAAAGCGTCTCTTCCTGGAGTCGTGGAGAAACTTTCAGCGTGCGAGCATCTTCGCCTCGAAGGCGTAAGCACGCACTTCGCCTCGGCCGAAGTTCTGGATTCCGACGAAGCGCCAAAGCAATTGCAACGCTTCGAAGAAGCAATCGCAATCCTCGGCGAAAAGGGATTGCATCCACCGCTGATTCACGCGGGAAATTCAGCCGCAGTTGCAGCGCGCCCCGAAACATGGAAGACGATGGTTCGACCGGGAATTCTTCTCTACGGATATTCGCTTCCAACAGTTCGCAACGGCGAAACAACAAACGAGTCGAGTCTGCCGTTGCGACCGGTTCTAACCTGGAAGACACGCATCCTGACGGTGAAAGACGTTCCCGCCGGCGAACCAGTCGGCTACATGGGAACATATGTCACCACGCAGCGCAGCCGCATCGCAGTGTTGCCAGTTGGATATGCTGACGGTTATCCGAGATTGCTCTCGAATCGCGCCCGCGTAATCGTGCGCGGCGAATTCGCGCCCGTCGTCGGACGAGTCTCGATGGATCTAACAATGGTCGATGTCGGACAAATTCCCGGAGTCACAGTCGGCGATGAAGTAATATTGATCGGATCAAGCGGCACAAAATGCGTAGACGCAGTAGAACTAGCCCGCCTCTGCGAAACCGTTCCCTATGAGATTCTCTGCGGTATCTCGCAAAGAGTACCACGCGTCTATAGCTAGTCTTGTGCTCGCAACTAGCAACTAGCTACTCGCAACTCAATGCGCTCTTTCCCCACTCGCTGACTAGCGGGATTCTCGCGCTCGCTCGTTTGCTATATTCGAATGAGTCATGCGCTCGCGCTACGGACAATGGATGCACGATTGGGAAACCCGCCTGACATCGGTGGACAACAATCGTGTTCTCCGCCCGCTCGATTGGGGCCTCGAGTGGACGACGAATTGGCCCGGCAGAAACGGCGGTCCAAAAGGCGAAACGACGCGCGACATAGCCAACTACTTCGCCAGCTATAACGACCGCATCATCCAGAACAGCGATGAGTTCTATGCATACCAAAAGCCTTCAGACTTCAGGCTAGAAAAGCGCGAAGTCCAAGTCTTCAGCACCCGCGAAGTCCCCGACCCAAAGCTGGAAGAGAAAGTTCGCGGCACTTACGCCGAGTATCTGCGATTCACTTCGCCAGTCGCGACTCCGTTTCCCGAGAACAACCTGGTCAACGCGCGCTGGTTCCCTGCTCGCGGACGTCGCGCAGTCGTCGTGCTTCCTCACTGGAACGCCGACGCTCTCGCCTACAACAGTCTTTGTCGCGTGCTGAATTGGCTCGGCATCGCGGTTCTCCGCCTCAGCATGCCATATCACGACATTCGCCGCCCCGCAGGAGTTCACCGCGCAGACTACGCAGTTTCGGCGAACATCGGCCGCACCATCGATTCGGTTCGCCAAGGCGTTATCGACACACGCTGCTGCTTCGACTGGCTCGATCAGCAAGGCTATAATCGCCTCGGAATCATCGGCACGAGTCTCGGCTCCTGCTACGCGTTCATAGCGACAGCTCACGACCCACGCATTCGCATCGCCGCCTTCAATCATGCCTCGACGTATTTTGCCGACGTTGTCTGGCACGGACAATCGACGCGCCACATTCGCGAGTCGCTCGAAAGTGCCATCGACATCGAAGATCTGCGCCGAGCATGGCGCGCCGTCAGCCCGATGGTGTATTTCGACAAGTTCTCGCGTTGGCCGCGCAAGTCCCTAGTCATTTATGCCAAATATGATCTGACGTTTCTGCCGGAGTTCTCACGCCGCATAGTCGCCGAGTTCGCCGAGCATCGCCTGGACCACAAAGTCGTCGTGCTCCCTTGTGGACACTATTCGATGGGGGAGTTCCCTTACAACTACCTCGACGGTTGGCATCTCGCCAGCTTTCTGCGAACCGCTTTCGAAAGTGCCGCCTAGCACTTGCCGCATCGGGCATTCGCTCGAAAATTCCTGGCTGACGTTGTAGTAGCCCCAACACAACCCACCTAGCTTCTTCCGCGTCTCAAGAAGCACGTTACGAATGATTGCTGCGTTCGTGGCAAAGCAACATGCGACGGCTCTCCAAATCGCAGACGGATCAAACAGCAGAGAACGTCGTGCGGCCTACACTCGCGCTGCATGCAACTGCTCTCGAAGTTCTGCAGCAGGAATCGAAATCCTGCAAAGCCTGCGATCTTTGGAAGAACGCAACGCAAACCGTCTTCGGTGAAGGTCCCGCGCGCGCCACGATCATGCTCGTGGGCGAGCAACCCGGAGATCAAGAAGATCGTCTCGGACATCCCTTCGTCGGGCCTGCAGGAAACATTCTCGACAAAGCGCTCGCCGAAGCCGGAATCCACCGCGACTGCGTTTATGTCACCAACGTCGTCAAGCACTTCAAATGGGAAGCAACCAGCCGCGGCAAACGTCGTATTCACAAGAAACCGCGTGGATCGGAGATTGAAGCTTGCCGCCCTTGGCTCGAAGCGGAACTTCGCACAGTTCAGCCCCGCGTGCTAGTAGCCCTTGGCGCAACCGCAGCACAAGCCTTGTTTGGACGAACCTTTCGCGTGACGCAACAACGCGGCAAGGTCATCGCCTCTCCACTCGCGCCGTTCGCAATGGCAACAGTTCATCCGTCGTCCATCCTTCGCGCGCCCGATGACGGATCGCGTCATGAACAGATGCGAATGTTCGTCAGCGATCTCAAGCAAACAGCACGAATCTCGGTCAAAGCCCGCGCCGCCTAGGAATAGCCTTTAGACGACAACTCTCTCGTATCCATCAGCATCCCATACCATCCTCGTGAAGACGGCGAGTCTTCTATGTTTTATGCGCGTCATTATCTTCATACTGCTTCTCGCGGCAACAAGTTGGGCCCAACTCACCGTTCAAGGTCCAGAGGCAGTCTATGAGGGTCAGAACGTCTCTGCTGTCGACCTGATTGGAGATCCAAACCACGATCTGAAACCGTTCCGCGATCTCGTTGCCCAAAAGTCAGGCACGCCATATTCACAAGAGAAGATCGAGGCGAGCATCGCCGCCCTTCGCGGCACGGGGAAGTTTCCCAAGGTCGAAGTCAGCATCGTGCCCGATCTGACCGGCTTGCGTCTCGACTTTCTGCTTTCCCCCGTTTACTACCTCGGCATTGTGGATTTCCCCGGAGCGACGAAGGTCTTCTCCTACGCGCGTCTGTTGCAGGTTGTCGATCTGCGCGATCAGGATCCGTTCGACAAGGCGCGCCTTCCCGATGCCGAAAACGCACTCAGTAGATTCCTGAATCACAGCGGATACTTCCAGGCAAAGGTCACATCGAGCACCGAGATCGACGATGCACATGAACTGGTAAATGTGCGCTTCAACGTGGAACTTGGCAAACAAGCGCGGATAGGAAACGTCACGCTCGAAGGCCTCGCCGGCGACGAAAGCGCGCACCTGCAACACTCCGTGCGCTCCCTGCGAGCCCGTTTTACTGGAGGATTGCTGAAGCCCGGCAAACCCTATGCTCCGGAGCGCATGAAGCAGGCGACGTCCCTGATTCGGCGCGCACTCGCCAAAGAACAGCGGCTCGCAAGCAAGGTGAAGGTATTGCCGCCACAATTTCACGCGGACACCAATCGCGTCGATGTCGCGTTTAACGTGGAGGCTGGCCCGATTGTTGTCGTTCGCATCGATGGTGCTCGCCTTTCATGGATCCCATTCCTCTCTTCGCGGGAAAAGAAGAAGTTAATACCGATCTACTCTGAAGGAACGATCGACGAAGACCTGGTTCATGAAGGCGGGCAGAACCTGGTAAATTTCTTCCAGCGCAAAGGCTACTTCGATGTGCAGGTCAAGACCAGCTTCCGGCGAACGCCAACACAGGTTTTGCTCACTTATGACATCAATCAAGGCGAGAAGCACAAGGTAGATCGTATCGTTTTTGAAGGCAACCATCAGCTCTCCACGAAAGACCTATCGAATCAAGCGACCGTAAAGAAGGCACACTTCTGGTCCCATGGCGCCTTCAGCCAAAAGCTGCTTAGGCAGAGTGCGGACAATATCCAGGCTCTCTATCGCGACCGCGGGTTTGAAACCGCTAAAGTAACTCCGCACGCAGCAGAACGCGGCACCAAGATCGACGTGTCATTTAACATCGAAGAAGGTCTGCAAACATTAGTCGATGACGTCACCATCACCGGAAACAACGCGCTCGACCGGCTTACTGTCACGAAGCCATCGGGCCTGACCCTTGAGCCCGGCAAGCCGTTCTCACCGCGGCTTATGTTGGATGACCGTAACCGCATCGCCGCCAACTATCAGGACCGCGGCTTTCTAAACGTGGAGGTCAAGCCAAATGTGAGGCGAGTCGATGGCAGTCCTCAACGTGTGGACGTCACTTATGAGGTAACCGAACATCAAGAGGTGCTTGTAAAAGACATTGTGTATCTGGGCCAGCGGCACACCCGGCCCTGGTTGATACACAACAGTGCGCGGCTCTCGCCTGAACGTCCAATGAGGCGCGGCGACCTCCTCCAGGCACAAAGCAGGCTCTACGACCTGAACATCTTCGACTGGGCGAGTGTCGGGCCCGAGCGGCCAATTACCGATCAGGACGACGAGAGCATACTGGTAAAGGTGCACGAAGCGAAGCGCAACGAGATTATCTACGGTCTCGGCTTCGAAGTATCGCACCGTGGCGGGAACGTACCCGCCGGTTCGGTGGCCGTACCCGGCGGACCGCCGGTACAGCTCAACGGAAATAAGATAGCACCCAGCCAGGCGACTTATGCCAGCCCCCGAGGCTCGATCGAGCTCAATCGCCGGAATATGCGGGGCTTGGGTGAAACAGCGAGCGCTGCCCTGCTGCTCTCGCGTCTCGACCAACGCTTACTGACTACTTATGCGCAACCTAACTTTGCAGGGTCTCATTGGCAGTCGCTAAGTACCTTCTCCATCGAGCGTACCACCGAGAATCCGCTCTTCGCTGCTTCGTTAGGCGACCTCTCATTTCAACTCGAGCGGGTCATCAATCACAAGACGAATACGCGCCTCCAGCTTCGCTATGACTTCAACAAGACAATCCTTTCGCATCTGCTCGTTCCCGAACTCGTTCTCCAACAAGACAGAAACGTTCACCTTTCGACCTTTTCCGGAACCCTGCTTCGCGATACTCGCGACAAGCCGCTCGATGCGCATCATGGGATGTTCGAGACCCTTACCCTTTCGATGACGCCCAAAGCGCTATTTTCCAGCGCAAGTTTCGCCAAATTCTTCGGTCAATATGCGTTCTACAAGCCGGTTCGCTCGATCGTTTTCGCAAATAGCGTTAGGCTGGGCCTGGTGGCTCCCTTCGGCAGCAGCTTTGTGCCCACGAGCCAACTGTTTTTTTCGGGCGGTGGCACTACGCTGCGCGGATTTCCCATCGATGAAGCGGGTCCCCAGAGAATCGTGCCTTTCTGCAATGTGCTGCAGGGCCAAACTGGATGCGTCAACATCACGGTTCCCGTCGGAGGACGACAGCTCTTCATCTTGAATTCGGAAATGCGTTTCCCGCTAAAAGTCTTCAAGGCGCTGGGTGGAGTGCTCTTCTACGACGGTGGCAACGTGTATTCGGCAGTCAACTTACATACCTTTGTTGATAACTACACAAACACAATTGGGATTGGCCTCCGATATTCCACGCCGATTGGGCCGGTCCGATTTGATATTGGGAAGAACGTCAATCCAGTTCCCGGTATCAGTTCTGTTCAGTACTACATCACATTAGGCCAGGCATTTTAGGAGTATTTATGCAATGGAAGCGCGCGATCAGATGGGCGGCTGTGACATTGCCAGTCACGGTTGCGCTAGGGTTATTCGGCGTATATACCTACTTACGAAGCGCTTCATTCGATGCTCTTGTACTTCGGACCCTTGAGCAACACGCCAATCAGTCACTGGGAGGCAGCACCCACATCGGGCACCTTGACCTGGATCTTGGCACACTGACTGTACGACTATACGACGTGACGATCCACGGTGAGGAGCGGCAAGCGACTGCGCCCCTACTCCACATCGATCAACTTACGGTGGGCCTGACGATCAGCTCCGTAATCCACGGCAAAGTCGACCTCCGTCTTCTGGAAGTGACGCATCCGGTTGCTCATATTAAAGTGAACGGCACTGGCGCCACCAACCTGCCGAGCGCGCCATCAAGCGAGTCGCACAGTACGATTGACATTTTCGACCTGGCGGTTAGACACTTTGCGATAACTAACGGCGAGATCTACTTTAACGATGCCACGGTTCCACTGGAAGCGGACCTTCACGACTTGAACTCGGCTGTTGTCTTTGACCCGGCGACTACACGCTACACTGGCACTGTGTCCTATCACGATGGTCGAGTTCAGTACGCCGGCTACCCATCAATGCCGCACAGTCTTGCGACGACGTTTCACGCAACCCGGTCAGCGTTGTCCATTGACTCTATCTCACTTAGAGTAGGCTCGTCTACACTGAGCGCGAATGGCACAGTAACTGACTACGCTGAGCCGACTGCGATAGGCGCGTATCGAATCTCGGTGTACTCCCAGGATTTCAATTCCATGTCAAGGGGCGCGCAGTTTGACGGGGACCTTGCGTTTAACGGCGATTTCCAGTATCACTGCCCCAGAAATCGCACGGCCCTGCGGTGCCTTATGGTTTCAGGGCGCGCAGCGAGCGGCGAATTTGCGGCTGCAACCTCAGAAGTTTCCGCGGCATTGAGTGACCTCAAGGCCTCGTATCTGCTGTCCGACGGGAGATTACGCGTCGAGGTTGCCGAAGCTCGCTCGCTCGGGGGACTGATTCGCGCCCATCTCGAGGTGTCAGGGCTTGATTCTCACCCGGATTCTCGTCTTCACGCCTCCTTCCAGCAGGTCTCGCTTCATTCTCTGCAAGACGCCGCGCATCGTGCCCATAAAGGAGATCTTGCTCTCTCCGGATCGCTGAGCGGCAAGGTCGAGGCACAGTGGACGGAGAGTCTCGCGAGTCTCCGCGGGTCCTCAGACGTGGTGATCCATGGCTCAGCCGCGAGTAACCGCAATGACTCATCGGCAGCCGTTCCCGTGGACGGTTCGATACATGTAGCCTATGACGGCGCCGAAAGCCGCCTAAGCTTGCGGCAGTCGACCATCGCAATTCCGTCAGCCAAGGTAACAGCAGACGGGCATATCAGTCGTCACTCCCGATTGCATCTTACAGCGCATGCCGACGATCTTCACCAACTCATCCGGTTAGTCGAGAGCGTTAGCCCATCGCATAAGAGTCTGCCGTCGATATATGGAACTGCAGATCTCAATGCCACGCTGGAAGGTTCTTTGACGCAGCCGTTGATCGCAGCCCAATTCGGCCTAAACAATCTGACCGTCAGGAATACGACGCTGCGGAGCATAAGTCTAACGCTTTTCGCGAACCCATCACGCATCACCATCTCTAACGGGAAGGTCGTCGGAGCGATCCACGGAGACGGCTCGTTCAGCGGCAGCGCCGCATTGCGGAACTGGCGCTATCAACCCGCCGATCTCATTCGATTCAAGGCGTCAATACGGAAGGTCCCTCTAAAAGATATCGAGACTTTGGCTAACGCGACTTATCCTGTCAGCGGAGATTTATCCGCCGACGTTTCACTCAACGGGTCCCAGCTCAGTCCCTCGGGTTTCGGTTCGCTTACGTTGACGAAGGGATCTGCATATGGCGAGCAGATAGAGTCTTTGGCGACCACATTTGTCGCAGCTAACGGAACAATTAGGACCGCTTTTCACTGCGCAATAGCCGCAGGACATGCTGATGCTACGATGAGTTACGCGACATCGACAAAGGCGTACATGTTTCAGCTCGCCGCGCCAACGGTCACCCTGCAAAAGCTGCGAATCATGCAGGCTAAGAATATCGCCCTAAACGGGACGCTATCGGCCTCGGCGACCGGGCAGGGCACTCTCGACCATCCGCAAGTAAACGCAGTCCTGAGATCGTCCCGGATTTCGTTGGAGGGCCAGACCATTTCCGGGCTCACGGCTGAAACGGATGTCCGAAACGAGCGAGGGTCCTTTGCGATGGCCGCACAAGTGAATGGGGCTCCCCTACAGGCCCGCGCGTCTGTCGCGCTCATGGGCGACTACGAAGCGGAGGCTTCAATTGACACCGGCGCCATCCCACTTCAGATATTGCTAACCAGCTTTGCCAAAGGTGTACCGGCGGGATTTCAAGGGGATACGGAACTGCATGCCACGCTCAAAGGCCCACTAAACAATCGAACAAGCCTTGAGGCTCACATCACAATCCCTACGTTATGGGCTAGCTATCAACAGTTACAAGTCCGTGCAATGGCACCTATTCGCGCCCACTATGTTCACTCGGTCGTTACCCTGCAACCGGTAGAGATAAGTGGCACCGACACTTCGTTACGCCTACAAGGAGCATTGCCACTTATGGGGTCTTCCAGACCAACGCTTGCGGCAAAAGGATGGGTTGACGTTCGCGTCCTACGCATTCTCGACCCTGACTTGCAAGGTTCCGGGGCAGTACGGTTCGATGTTCACGCCTCGGGTACTTCGGCGAGTTCGTCGGTCGAAGGACAGGTTATCCTGCAAGACGTTGGACTTTCGACGCCCGAGGCGCCGATTGGAATTTACAAACTAAATGGGACCCTTAACCTCACGAATGACCGGTTGCAGATTGCGAATGCGAGCGCGGAAATCGGCGGCGGTGAGGTATCGATCGGCGGTTCGATTATCTACCGGCCGAGCCTCCAGTTTGACGTCGCCTTACGTGGTAAGTCAGTACGCCTTCGCTATCCAGCGGGACTTCGGACGATTCTTGACACCAACTTAACCTTATCCGGCAATACGCAAGCGTCGACTCTGAATGGAAGGGTGCTGATTGATTCACTGTCGTTCACTCCTGACTTCGATCTTGCCACATTTGGGGATCAACTGAACGGTAATGGTGTCACACCGACACAACCGGGCTTCGGCAACACGGTCAGCCTTGCCGTTACTGTCCAATCGACAAATAATCTGAGCGCGCAGAGTTCCCAGCTCAACATAGAAGGAAGTGCCAACCTGCGCGTCGGAGGCACAGCCGCAGATCCGGTAGTATTTGGCAGGCTTGACCTGACTTCAGGGGAACTGTTTTATCGCAATAACCGCTATCAACTGCAGCGCGGTATTATCACTTTCGACAATCCAACAATGACGAGCCCAACGCTGGACGTCTCGGTCACATCGACGGTTGAGCAGTACAATCTAACCATAGGCTTGCGTGGTCCCTTGGGGCGCTTATCCACGTCTTATACTTCGGATCCTCCACTTGCCGCAGCTGATATTATCAATTTGATAGCGTTCGGCAAGACGAGTTCCGAATCGGCGGCCGCTAACAGCAGTCAGACTACGGACTCCATAATCGCCTCCGGAGCTCAAAGCGCGATCGGTAGCGAATTTAGTGGTGGCATCCAGAAACTTGCCGGCCTATCGAGTTTGCAGATCGACCCACTGCTGGGGGGGAACAGTCAAAATCCCTCAGCCCAAATCGCGCTGCAACAGCGGGTGACAAAGAATTTTCTTTTCACATTCTCGACTGACGTATCGCAACCGGGTGAGGAACTCGTCCAAGGAGAGTACCAGATCAACAAGCGGTGGTCCGTCATCGTAACGAGGAATCAGGTGGGCGGAGTATCTGTCGATGGAAGGCTGCACACGAGATTCTAGTGTCCTTAGGTATGGAGCAACTCGGGAGAGTAGATCGAGGAGATGCTCAGAGGCCCGAGGAAAGTAAGTTAATCGTCGCCTTGCGCCTCTCGATTGGCGGGCCGGATAGCGGGGCTACGGCCGACATGGTTTGTTTGACGGCTTCTAAGCATCATCCAGCCGACGACCCACGGCTCCAGCAGATATCTGCGCCATAGCCGCTTTGGCTCATGGCACAAACGAAAGAACCATTCCAACCCACACCTTCCTGCCCACCTTGGCGGCGTCCGAACGGCGCCGGCTATGTAATCCATCGCCGCCCCACTCATCAGAATCGCGTTCGCATCGATCTGATCGAGATTGTCCAACACCCAATGCTCCTGCCGAGGCATACCCATGCCCACAAGAAGAAGGTTAGGACGATAGCGTCGGATTCTGGTGAGTACCTCGCCGGTATCGGCGGTGCCCGCCTTCGGCTCGAAGTAGCCGTGCATTGTCTCTATGGCGAGACCCGGAAATCGGCAGCGGAGAATCGCGGCGCCTCGCTCAGCCACGCCCGGTTTGGAACCTACATAAAATACGCGCCAACCATCACGGTGGGCACGCCGCATGAGTAAGTCGATCCAATCGACATAAGTCACCCGGTGCTCGCGCCTGATCGGGACTCCGCAAAGGCGACCCAGAACGACGAGCGACATGCCATCGACATGCACGTAGTCGGCGACAAATCGATAGAACTCTTTCATTCGCCCGTCGGTGAAATACAGATAGAGACTGTGGAGATTGTGGTTCCCGAATACGCGCTTTGCCGACTGTTGAACTGTATGCGCGACAACGTCGGTCAATTCATCGACATTCAGCGCGTGGACATATGTTCCACAAACCACAAACCGGGAAGGGCTCCATGAGATTTTACGATCCGTACATCCATTCATCGATTCGTGCCGTAACCAGGAGTAGAGTTCTGAGCTGTCTATGTAGATGGCGAGCTATCCGCGGCGCGCCCTTCCCGGCGCATGACGTTTTCATAAACGCGATACGTCTCCACCGCGGTCTTGGCCCAGGAAAACTCGGCGGCTCGGAGCAATCCACGCTGAACAAGAGAGCGCCGCGTTCCTTCGCTCGATAGCACCGATTGCATTGCAGTCGCCAGTGCAGACGTGTCTTCAGGACCAACTAAGAGCGCGGCGCCTCCGGCCACCTCTGGAAGCGATGATGTGTTCGCTGCAATTACAGGGCAACCACTCGCCATGGCCTCCAGAATCGGCAGGCCAAACCCTTCGTGCAAGCTTGGATAGATCACGGCCTCCGCCGCGCGATACAGTAGAGGGAGTTCTTCTCGTTGAAGACATCCGGTCCACACGACCGAGTTGTCGACATTCAATCGCTGGCTCAGACGTTGTAAGGACCGTAAGTACTCACGAGGGCCCTCGCCCGTAACCAGAAGAGTAAGAGTGCCTGTCCGCCTTCTGAACTCGGCAAAAGCCTTAATCGCTCCCTCAACATTTTTGTTTGGAGCAATCCCTCCCGGGAAAAGAAGGAACCGATCGACCCCAAATCGCCGGCGTACCACTTCCCGGGTATTCTCTGGCTCGCCAGGGACAAACTCATCGCCCACGCCGAGATGCGTTACCACAATCTTGTCCGGGCTCACCTTCAAATAACGCGATATGTCTGACTTTGACCGTTGCGAGATTGTAATCACCGCTTTAGACTTATGGGCAGCAATATAGTTTACCGCCCACCGATAAGCTGTCCGAATCTTTCCATAGCGCCGGACATGCAGTTCTGCCATGTCGAATATCGTAATTATCATTGGCACCGTGGTCCACGGCGGCGGAAGAGTATTCGGCAGATGCACCACGTCGATTTCTGCCTCGCGAAGTGCGCGGGATATCGTTCGCGCCTGGCTTATTTGCCCGTAAGACCTGGCAGGCGGCACATCAATTTCATGTGCCAGACCCCACAATTCACGTGGCAACGATCGCGCCTCGCCTTTGGCCGCCAAAAGCACAATCTCAAGGCCGCTGATCTGGGCCAATGCGTGGGCAAGCTTCGTCACATATACTCGTGCGCCATTGTTAGGTGCGACGCCGGACAAGCAGTTGAGAGCCACTCTCACTTAGAGACGTTCCTCAGCGCTAAGCGCCGTCCTCTCCGCCGGGACCAAAGCTGCTTGGCTCCATCCGCAAGGCCGAGGAATAACCCCTTGATCCTTGCGGGCTGACCTAGCAATGCATACCCACATGCCCGGTATGCCAGCTGACTGAGGTAGCAGGTTAGCAACGACGGCCATTGATAGAAGTTCGCGTGCTTACTAGCAAGTATCAATGCATTCCGGGCATTATAATAGTCCCGACGGGACTTACAGTTTGTACTACGGAAGGTATACGATTCTTTGTGCCATATCCTGGCGTTCGGCACATAGACGGCTCTATAACCGGCTCGGCGGGCCCGAATCGACCAATCGGCGTCCTCGTAAGCGAGGAAGAAGGTTTCATCCAACAGGCCGATGTGTCGCACTACCGGGGCTTTGATCAGCAATGCACATCCTGTGACGAATGTCACGTCAACAGGAGCCTGGGATTGTTCCCCGCTACCACGTGCTCCCCGGTTGTGCCGCGGGATTCCGGTCCAAAGGTTAACGCTGCCACCCGCATACCACGGATCACCTGAATCGGAATGCAGTATTGTGGGATTGAGCAGCCCAATATTTCGCTCTTTCTCAGCCGCATGTACCATCAAGGACAAGAATCGCGAATCCACAATCGTGTCGCTATTCAGGAGTAAGATGTATTGCGCGCCGAGTTTTAGAGCGTGTTTAATGCCTACGTTACAGCCGCCGGTAAAGCCGAGGTTTTCGCTATTGCTGATCACAATAGTCTCCTCGAATTCCGTGGACAATCTGGCTGCCGAGTCATCCGACGATGCGTTGTCGACGAGGACTATCGATGCACCCTTATAAGTGAGCGCGCGAAGGGATAACAGACATTCACGAGTAATCTCGTACGTATTCCAATTGACGATAACAATACTAACCTTCGGCTCCGACAAAGGCCCTGATGCCGCGAGGGCCCTTGGTCGCCTCTTGGGCAAAGAACATGTTGTCGAAGTCCGTCTCATACTACTGAGACACTCGAATAGCGGACAAGGTTGTTCGGACTGAGTGGTGCGTGACCTCATGCTCCCTGACCGATGAAGTAACATCCATTGGCGACCGAGTGTGCCAACGGTAGTCTGACAAGGAAAGGGTCTAGATAGCCCAGGGGATAGAGTGCGAGACGCACGAGTCCTTTAAGGGTGTCTCGGTCACCTGAGAACATCAGGTCCAAGCTTTCGACCATCTCGACGAACGTAACCATTGGGCCGGCGGATTCCAACTTCCACAGACTGAAACTGGCATAGCTAACCAATATCGCGAGCGAATTCAATGCACGCGGGGCCCGGCATCAGTCATGCGCAGAGATTGGCGACGCACTCGATCGCGGGTTATCACTCCCGAAACAACACAGCCCATGGTAATCGCCAGAAGGATCGCAGGCCTCAGTGAGTCTGTTACCGGACTTGTCATATTGTTGATAAGTATCGCGAATGCACCGATACCACAGGCATAAACCATTGCTGATGCGTACGTTTCATGGAGAACCCCTTGGCGTGCCGCGCGCCAGACTCTCCAGAAACGCCACAACACCGCGACATACGCAATAAAGCCAATCACTCCCATCTTGTAGAGGATATACAGATACCCGTTGTGGGACGCACGATCGACACTATCCCAAAACTCATCGGTTACTTGCGACGACGTGTACTCCACATCGTACTTACCGCCGAATCCTACCCCAGCCACCGGATGTTTTGCGAACGTAGTTACGGCATTAAGAGCGTCCATGATACGAAACACATTACTCGGATCGTCAGATGTGTCCATGATCGATTGGACTCGTTCTACAACCAATGACGAGGCTTTTGAGGCATTTAAGGCGACGATGATCGTGACGACACCCATCGCGGGTATGAGCCAGCGTCCCAGAGCCCTCTTCCTGGCCCTACGGGACTGCACCCTCACAAGCGCGATCAATCCGACAACGCATGCAATCCACGCACCCCGTCGATACGACAGCAAGAGAGAAAACACCATCGGTACCGCGAGAGCGCCCGCGATGATCCAGCTGATTTTTCTGGCATAGGAGAGGCTAATTAGGACAAATAGACCTAAGAACAGGACCATACTGTCGGCGATGTCGTAATACACCAAAAGCGTGTCGTAGTATTCCTTTCCCATTCCCAGGCTAAAGCGAACGATGCCGTAGCCCCCGACCACGAACGCGATACCCGCGGCGGTCCACGCGAACTGCCTGATCTTCGGCTCGCTATCAACAGTTGAAATCCACATCAGAAATACACATACAAAACAAGCGGACACACGGAATTCACGCAATGCATAATACGCGGGGTAGCCCTTGGCCAGCCCGAAGCCAAGGCTAAAAATACTGACGCAAAGAAAGCCGCCCATTTCCTTTACGAGAGGCAACCGCAGCAATTCCCTTCCTCGTGGAGCCGCGACCTTTACGATCCACACAATCAGCACTGCCAGAAACAGATAGTCGAATATTGACGCGGTCAGGAACCCTAACGGCTTGTAGTTATATAGACTCTTAAACTCTTCCGCCGACCACGCGTCCTCAGTCTGCGAGAACTCCGGAAACCATGCGATGAGGAGTAAAACCAGCAACATCACTTTCTCAAGATGCCGCTGCAGTGCGATGATCAGCAACCAGCCGGCTAGGATCAGGCAGCAGCCCAGAAAACTGTCCGGGGACAGCGCGAGCATGATCAGCACTGGCAGCTGAGCCGCAGCCAGAATGAAGATCAGCATCCGACTGTGATATTGGGCGGTTGCTTCCATTGGGGATTCGCGCAAGAAACTATATGCGAGGGTTGCGTTGGCGGTCCGCTTTCAACCTTTAGGGACGATGGGCCATGAGAACAACTTCTTCGCCCGCTTTCGGGCCAGCGAACGCCTCCGCAAATTGAAAGACTGCAGAAGCAATGGAGTCAATAACTCCTGCGTATCGTCGGAGGAGGACATCTTGAGCGCGGCGGCAGCGCCTAATCTCGCGACTTACCGTCCAGATAAAACGGGCATCCCGCGGCGTCGTGCGAACTGTGTCCACACGGAAGCCGGCATCCTCGGCCACGCGGCGGAGGGTCGAGATCGAGAACAGATGCAAATGTCTAGGCGGATCCCATGCTATCCATGATTCGCCGAATACTCGCGCCGCCAGGCTCTCCACATTCGGAGTCTGCAGAACCAATCGTCCGCCCCGCCTCAACTTTGACAAGCATCGATGCAAGGTCTCTACGGGACAAGGCACGTGCTCGATAACGTGATTCATTGTGATCACATCAAACGGAGCTTGTAACTCCGGTGAATCGATGTCGCCAGCGATCGCGACCGGCCCCAACAATTCGTTAGTTACCCGAACTGCCGCCGGGTCGGGATCGACTCCAAAGACGTGCCACCCTAGTTGCTTGAGATTTTTCAGCAGCACACCATTCCCGCACCCGACGTCGAGAATGCGACCCCGCCACTTTGCGGGCAGATATAGCACGGTAGCATCGGCAACATCTCTAAGGCCAGGAATACGTGTGAGGGCGCGACCTGCAAGAACGTCAATCGCTCCTGCTCCGTCCTTATAACCTAATGACACGCTGAGGATGCTCGCTTTTATCCGACGGCGAGAGGGTCGGGTGTCCCGCGCGGCGTGGCCGGTGTAGTAACCCGCGTAGAGCTTGTGAATCTCCGCAGGCTCCGGCTGAGGATCCAGCCACACCAGACCGCAATCGACATTTTCACACTGCCGTAACGACCACGTACCCGGCGCTTCGAACAAACGGTCTGATAACGACTTATATAGAACACGTCCACTCTTGCCACACAGCTGGCAACTCGCCTGTGGATGCGCTTGAACCCCACAAGTTTGCCCTAAGACAGCGAACTCGGGCGCCATTTGTGAGCGACGGTCGTCGACGAGGCCGACTCTAGGCAACTTTGCCTCCCATACGAAGAATATGACTGATGATCGGCCTTTCTCGTTCGCCAAGAACAATGAACCAACCCGCAAAGCAATAACCTAGCAGACATGCTGCCGCCGCCAGGAGCCTGCCACCGGGCACATTGGTCCACTTATGAATTAGCAGGAACAGACAGGCAAGCCCAACATTAAGCTCTATAACACGACGCGGCGTTTGATAGGCCAATGCGCAGCCTACAAATCGCCGAGCTGCCCAGAATAACGCGCACGAATCGATTATGAGACGAGAGGAGACGGCAAGTGCAGCGCCTAAGATTCCCCATCTAGGTATTAAGGCAAAGGATAGCAGCAGATAGAGTGGCACCTCGATCACATGAAACTTCGCAGGGATATCCGGACGGCCAAGGGCAACTAATGCCGCCGATGGCACAAATCCGAGAGCATTCAGGAGTCCTCCCGCCGACAATACTCTGAGCACTTGTCCACCAGGCTTTGCGTACTCTGGACCTATCCAGAGCGATATCAGATCGGTCCCGAAGATTGCGAGTAATAAAAAACATGGCAGGAGCAAGAGAAGTATATACTTTATAGATTCTGCATATAAATGCTGTCGAGGGGCAATCGATGACGGTGCGCTGTGCTCACTAAGGCTCGGAAATAGTGAATTAATCAAGCTTGCGGGAACGATGCGAAGACGGGCAACGATCTCCGACGGAATGACATAGACGGTCATCGCCGCCAATGACGACAGGACAACGACCAGGATCCGATCCAGATAAAGAAGTACGGGTGTCATGATCTGAGACAATGACACCCAGCCGCCAAACTTCAGAAGATGCCATAACTCACCCGTTTCTGCGAAACCTGGCTGGAGAAGTCTCGGATTGATTCGCGCAAGCCCAAAGGCGAATCCAACCATCGCAATTGCCCGAACGATGACGCATGCTATAACTATTCGATCGATTGACAACCCAAGCAGCGTGAGAGCACAAGCACCGCCTAACTGCAGCGTGATCGCCGAGGCGTTGATTGTGTTAATCCACCCAAACTTCTGATACGAAGATAGTACGGCTCGAATCGAGGCTTGAACTAACATGACCGGAATCGACAGGGCCAGCGCATAGAAAGTAATCCGAGCTTGGTATTGGAGTGAAAGTGGAATCTTGAAAACGTGCTCCACCAGCCAGGGGGCCGTGAGCCAAGCCGCGACGCTCCCCGCTATGCCTAGAATCAGGTTTGAGGTTAGCGCGGCACGGCATACCCGCTCTACCGAGCCAACTTGACTCCGCGATAAATGCTCCGAAACAAATTTCGTCGCGGCACGGCTGACACCGAGATCCAAAATTGCCATGTAGCCCAGTACAACCCACGCCAGCGAAAAAAGGCCGAAACCGTCTTTTCCCATCCCGCGAATCAATATTGGCATGGTGACAAACACGACGAGGAGAGTCCACACCTCATTGCAGAGGTTCAGGAACGAATTCCACGCCACGACGATTGGGGATGTCAATCGCAGGACCGGCGTCTCTTGCTCAAATGGCTGCCCGATCGTGTCGGCTGGCGCGCTCATCGTCTATCGTTCATCCCTTCTGCCCACCGGGGGACCGGCGTCCATTATCTTGACGATCACGCAAGCGGCTTAGGCCGTCCCTTATCTGGCCGAACCGCATTGCCACCGTCTCTCCCACCTCGATCGCCAGGCTTTTACGCGGATCGTCAGGAGACATTCGCTGCCACTTATCCGCATAAATGACCCACGCAATCGCGCCCGCCATTGACAGGACGAGGCACATCGCAATAATCAGGAGGCGCGGCGGAAATGACTTCTTCTCCGGGATGTTAGGTGGATCGATCACATTGACAGTGCCGATCTCCTTGGCCTCCTGGATGCGTGCGAGTTCGTACTGCTGGTGGAGTAATTCGAAAACCGTCTCTTGGATCTTTACACGGCGGTAAAGGTCAGCCCACTCGACGCCGAGGATGGGCAACTTACGAATCGATGGATACGGTTCCTCGCTGTTGCCGGAGTTATCCGCCGAGCTATCAGCAGTGCCGGCGACTTTCATAAGCTGGCGTTGCAACTCAGCTACTTTTGCCTGCGTCGCCCGGACGCGTACGTTATTGGCCGTATAGATTTGCTCAAGGCTCTGCAATTCAGACTGGGCCGCGATAAGTTGGCCCTGTAACTGTGCGGTCGACTCGACCATCGCCCGCGTTTGCTCCTTTATATCGAGCGTCGCATTCTTGCTGGCGTATGCACCGAACTGGCGCTCCGCATCTTCCAGGTCGACCTTTACATTGGCCAAGCGCTGCTCAATAAAGATCCGCTCCCTGCGTGCGGAAGACGTGCTGACCTGCGCGAAGAGCCCGTTTAGCTCCACGATGTACGCCTGAGCAATGTCGTGCGCTCTTTGCGGGGTACGATCGCTGACCGAGATCGAGATAACTCCGCTCTTTCGATCCTCTTCAATCGACGTCCGGTGCTCCAGCGTCTTTCGGGCGTCTTCCTCAAACTTGTCCCAATACACTTTCTGGAGTTGAAAATGCTCCACAATGTGATCTTGAACGGTGCGGCTTTTAAGTAAGTCGGAGAATAGGGCGCCGGTGCTCTTGATTCCGAGGATGCTTCCGGCCATCGCGGCGAGCGCGGGGTTACTTTTGCCCATGACCGCGGCCATCATCGTTGTACCGCTATCGAGGGCTTCCGGAGGCATGATGCGAACGGTCGATTCGAATTTCGGCGGAATCAGGAACGCAACCACGGTGCCCAGGATAAGCGCATAGAGCATGGCTCGACCGAGCCATTGCCGATTACGCCACAGCAACTCCCAGTGGCCCGTGCGCGATTTATCAATGCCTTCGTCGAACCTCGGCGGCGCAATGTAGTCGAGACGGGTCTCGGAGTCGACTTCTCTTATCGAAGATTTCTTTCGGTGATTTTCCATGTAGGGCCGTCGCGCGGCTTTACACTCCCCGCATCGCGAATATCGTCGTGTGGAGCAGAATTGCGAGATCCATAAAAAGGTTCCGATTGCGAATGTAATAGAGGTCGTAGTCGATGTTTTCGTGAATAAGGTAGGCGCGATCCCCACTCAGTTGCCACAGCCCCGTAATGCCCGGCTTGACCTGCAGGCGCTGCCGATGCAGCTCACCATATTGCTGAACGATAAACGGCATCTCCGGACGTGGACCAACCAATGACATACTCCCTTCAAGGACATTCAGGAGCTGGGGCAGTTCGTCGAGGCTGGTGCGCCTCAAGAAAGCTCCAATTCGAGTGATCCGGGGGTCGTGAGACGCGCGTGGTGAATATGCATAAGGGGGCGCGTCGCAATACATGGTCCGAAACTTAAACATCCGAAACTGGCGACCGTTAATGCCGATCCGTTCCTGGCAAAATAATGCCGGTCCCCTCGAATCCAAATGGATCAGGACGGCAATAATCAGGAAAAGAGGGGCACAAAATAAGAGGAGGGCGGCCGCGCCGGCGAAGTCAAGCGCACGCTTCGCCCAGTGATAAGTGCGCCTTTGCGACTTATCGCTGACGGAGGCCAGCATTACACCGTCGACGTCGCGAAAGTCGACGGAGTATTCGGCCTGCATGAGGTTATTGGGCACGAATGAGACACTCGCCCTGGCAGCTGTAGCCTCGCGTACCGCCCTATGAAATTTATGGGGCGCTAGTGAAGGTATTGCGATAATGACAAGATCGGCGGCATAACGCCGGACCAATTCGCAGGTCAATGGTCCACGCACAACGGTCGACGCGCGCCGGCGTTCATAACCCAATTCGAATACTGCCGATCCCTCCTTTGCGGGATTCTCATCAACCAAAGCCACAGGCTCCAAGCCGAGTTTTGGCGACCGGCTCAACACCGAATAAACACGGCGGCCAGTCGCGCCTGAGCCGTAGATCAAGACCCGCTCAATGCCGTGACCTTTGGCGTGCAAGCGCTGCACATACTTAAAGACCAGGAATTTGTCGACGATCAGGAAAAGCGGAAGCGTGAACAACGTAAGAATGAGCAGCCAGCGCGAAAACAAGAAGTTCGTAAAAAAGCTGACGCCGAATGCAATACCTAGAGCTTGCACCGAGGCCCGCAGCAGGTGTTCGGTCTCCCTGACCCTGAGAAGGCTTGTGCAGCCCGAATACGCGCCGACGCGATCAAGCATGAGAACGATCGCCCCGGCAAGGCTTGCCGAGACTCCAAAGACTACCTTATGGGGGTAATAGAGGTGCTTCCCTACACCGAGCCGATAGTACAAAACATAAGACAGCATCACGGCGGCAATTACCGTGCCGAAATCAACGACCGCTTCGGCAATCGCTACACGGCTGCGAAACCGTGCCGAGTTAGTCCGGCGCTCAGCCTGAGGGACTAGAAAGAGCTCAGCCGAAGAGCGGGACGCGCTTGGCTGAAAGTTGGTAATGCCAATCTGTGAACTCATTGAAGGTACAGACTTGCGCTAGAAGGAGCGAGCGACCTGAATGGCTATGCCTGCGGCATACACAAGCTGTGAGGTCTCGAGCGCCGTCTTCCACTTGCTGTTCGCGCTCAATGCCTTTTCAGGCACGACTACCATGTCTCCCGGACGCAGCTCAGCGCTCTCGACCCCGCCGCTGATAAGACCGCCGCCGCCCGCTACCACCGAACCGTCAGCACGAATCACAAAGATTGCCTTCTTATTGGCCATATTAGTCGGCCCACCCGATTGTTTTAGATACCAAGCGGTGTTCTTACCTGGCTTATAAGTGACGGCGGTCGAATTATAAACCGACCCGTCAACCATGATGGAGGTCGGTACCTTGGGGATGTAGATCGAATCGCCCGCTCGCAGGACAATATCGGAAGTCGTATTTTGCCAACGCCTGGTATCTTTGGAGATATGGATCACCATGCGCCCGGTCGCCGGCGTATTTTCCAGGTGCTCGACGGCTGTTTGCCATTGCATCATGGCCGCATACTTCGCCCCTTTGGTCTCCGGATCGGTTTCCGGAGCGGCTCTCAAGCCGGCTCCTTCCTGCTCTGTGCGCTGCAGCAGGTCGACCCTGTTCTTTTCAGCTAGTTCGCGGACTTGAGCACGCTCGAAGATCGCACCATACGGGTAGGCGTCGGAGCGAAGGCCGCCTGCCCGGGCTAGGACCGAACTTAGCCGTTCGCCTTCCTGGATGCCGTAAGTACCGGGATGAACCACTTCGCCGTCCACCTTGATCGATGCGCCCACATCCTTCCAGCCGGATAATTGTCGGATGGTAAGTACATCTCCGTCCCGCAATCGCATATCCGAGTCCGGTTCGCCTGTCATGGCTTCAGCAATAGCGATGTTAGAGTGCTCGCCGACGATACCCTTCTCACTCTGTCCCGATTCACGCTCCAGCGTGTACCGGGTCAGGTCGGCGCTGTCGGTGTAGGCGGCACGAGTAAAACCGCCCGCGACCCTTACCAATTGGGCCGCGGTCATATCCTGACCGAGAGGGTACCTTCCCGGGCGCGCCACTTCACCCTCAATCATCACGGTCGGGGGGTCGACTTTATTCAGATCTCTATGAATCACCAAACGATCTTGAGCTTCCAGCAGGAGATTGTTTTTCGCATCTCCAGCCAGGGCCTCTTTTAAGTTCGCGCTAAGTACTTCGAGTCTGTTGCCGTTCGTCTTGCGGAAGATCTGCACGGAATCAGTCGACGCATCCGATGTGAGACCGCCGGCGAGATAGATAGCGTCTCGCACATGAGTTACTCCATTTGTAAGATGGTCGCCGGGCTCGCGCACTTCTCCAGAGATAGTTATGACTGGAGAATCTTCAAAATCAAACCGCGAGAAGATTCTGACCGTATCAAAGGGCTTCAGCACAATTGGCTCCGTCTTCCCGGAGAGCGCGTCGCCCAGGTTAAATGCAATAACTTGAGGCGAAAAATCGGGCGGGTTCAACCGCACGATCTCCGCGTGAGTTCGGGACGGTTCGGGGAGCACGTCGTTGTAGGACTTCACGAGATCCGTCAGAGTCATGCCGTCTCGATACGCATACTTACCTGGCCGGAAAACATGGCCATCGAGATAAACGGTCTTCTCCGCGTACGGAAGGATTGGCGAAATTTTTATTTTGTCTCCATCCTGAATCGGAAAGTCTTCCAGCGCTTTTGTCACGTCGGCCTGATTGTTGTTTTCGGGCATATCGAGCCGGAGCATCGTGCGGCTCTCATGAGCCTCGACTCGCTCGACGTCGACATGCCGCAGTGTGCCCGAACTCAAAACTCCGCCGGCGAGTTGCAAAACTGCGGCAAGATTCTTCTCTCCATTGAGTTCATAAATTGCGGGCCGCCGAACCATGCCTTCGACGGTGACTTCGGGACCTAACGGGGGAACCAGAACCGTATCCCCGGGCTGCATCCGCTCGACGCCGGACCGGACACCATGCAGAAGCAAGTCATAAACGTCAACTTCCTGCACCAGCGAATTTCCCCGGTAGTGGCGAAAGGTTCGCAGCGAACCGCGCGACGTCGGCCCGCCGGCAGCGAAAACGGCATTCAACGGAGTGGAGAGCGAACTAACGTCGTAGGCGCCGGCTCGCTCGACATCGCCAACCACATAGACTCGAACTGTTCGCAGCCGCGACAGCGAGACATCCGCCTGGGCGTAGCGGAATTGTGTTTGCAATGCTGTCTGTACCAGACGTTGCACATCTCCCAGGGTTTTGCCCGCTACCTGCACGAAGCCAGCCTCGGGCAATGACAGGCGGCCTTCTGAATCAACCGTTCGTCTTAAACGCTGCGAAACTCCTCCCCACATATCGATGTTGACGCCGTCGCCCGGGCCTAACACATAATCTGGGCCAACCGGAAGATCCATCGGAAGCTTGTCGAAGTTGCCTGTGCCATTCCTGAAGATATCGTCGCCGAAGCGGACGAGTTGCGGCGGCCGCGCTCCGTACTGTTCATACAGGTCGAACAAAGAGGGCACGTCAGCGTACGGATTAACACGACGCTGAAGGGCAATTCGGTCAACTCGCTGCCGAGAGGGCAACGGCCTAGGTTGGCTCGGGAGACTCGAGTCCTGATTAGCTTGGGCTGGCGGCTCGTTGTCTTGCGAAAAAAAGTCAGTTGGAGTTTGAGGAAAACCTGCGCCGGGCGGCAATGAGGCCATGTTCGCGGTGGGGTTCGTCGCCGATGCGTCCGCGCCGGTTGCTGCCGGACTTCCAAGACCTGTCTGTTGCGGCGCGCTCGTCCGAAGTAACTCCGGAAGTTCCTCGGGCTGCATCGACTTGAGTCCAGGCGCGGGCGGGACAGGAGTCATCTCAGGCAATGACGGCATCTGGTCGATTTCCGGAGTCTGCTGTTGCTGTTCTTGCAGCCTCTGTGCATCGGCCTTGCGCTGTTGTTGCGCCCAATAAAGATCTTCCTCATTGCCGGTCGGAGGCGCCTGGTCCTGTCCGGGAAGACGCTGCCCGTTCAAGCGGGAGCCATACTGAGCGCTATTTCGCGCCATTAACGCCGACTCGCGCTCCCGCTCACCATGAGTGGGGAGAGCACGGATATAAGAGCGGCTCACCGCTTCCTGCGTGGCGAGAACCCGCACGTTCTCATCCTCGCGGAGCAGGCGGAACAATGCGTCATCTGTAAGGTCTTTTGGTTCGAGAATTCTCCCCTGGTCAAAGGCGGCGCGAACGAGGCGCTTTTTTACTTCCAGAAGCAGTCCTGTTTCGTGCTGGAGAAGCGAGATCAGTTTCTCCGCGGAGAGCGAAACCATCAGTTCGGCCTGACGCTCCGCTTGTGAATTCCGGGAATCAGCCGGCCAATAATTTGGCGACATCTGTTGGGCGGGCAGTGCGGTCGGACAGATAGCGGGCACCATGAGGAGGGCCACCGCTCTCATCCAGCCGCGATGCTGAACGAACTTAGTTTTGCTCATCGATTTCGCTTGTCCCAGAATGCGTTTCTTCACCAGCTCTTATCCCGGGGGTCGCAATTCAGCAGGGCTGAACGTCGGATTCGTCCACTTCGAGCATGACCGAACGCATGATGAGTTCGATTGACAGGACCAACCGGTAGCGGTCCTTTCGACGCTTCAAGATTCCTTCCGATCCTTGCAAGGGCCCTCGCACCACACGAACTCGCCTTCCTACGCGCAGGAACGGGTGCGGCTCTGCCCGCAAACCAGCCTCGAGGCCCGCCTGCAACGCGCGAATCTCCGCATCTGCGACCGGTGCCGGACGTCCTTGAAAGCTCACGAATCTCACAACGCTTGCCGATTGAAGAACCATCAATCGATCATGAAGGCCGAGGCTCACGAAAACATAGCCGGGGAAGAGAACCAGTTCGATCTCTTTGCGGCGGTCAGCCCATCGTCGAGTGGTCCGATAAACTGGCAAAAAGCTGCGAAGTCCGCGCTCGCGCAGATATTGGCACACCACTTTTTCGTGCCTCGGAAAAACGGACACGGCATACCAACCTTGAGGAGTCTGCAAATCGGCCGCCAAGTCCCTATCTCCCGGCCTTGGGGAGAACGGGCACGGCTTCGGCATAGTTTCCACTCGCGAATTCGCCAAAGATGCCATAGCGGTCCCAGATACAGCTTCGCCACGTCAGTTACATCGCCAAGTGTGATGTAACTTCTAGTTGTTCATTTACTTAGAACAACAACCGGCAACTTACTGCCTGCGTATTGCACCTGCTACAGACGGCCAGTCGCGCAGAGCGCTCAGAATTCCGTCCTCTGAGCTTTCGACGGGCTTGGTCCGAACGTCAACAATTGCCCAGTACATCACGCCGCGATTTTGCTCCGGAGCGAGCGCTAGAATCTTCATGCCCGGATAACGGCCGAGTAAGAACCCGCATTCCATGCCGCGAGAGGCCGGGTCTTCCAGCGCCAGAATTAACGCGTCTGGATGCACCTGTTCGACAGCCGAGGCCAGTTCGCTCTCGTCGCGGACCTCCCCGACAATCTCGATATCGGGTTGGTCGGCTATCGTCGCCAGAACCAGCTCCCTCATCAGCCGGGGACGGTTAGCGACGAGCACACGAACGCATTTCACGGCACGATCCTCGACATGAGTTGTAACTTCGCCGCAGTCCTTTGAACAAGAATCAATTACGGTCCATTGTCAGAGGTCTTTTCTCGTACTAGGGATGTACTAAGGAGTCCTCGGGTCTTTCATGGAGCACAACCGGTACCAGGTGGTTCGCATCTCAATCGGTACTTGGGGAGCGAGGTTCGAATCCTCGACCGAACGTTCAATTTCTTTCCATCGGGTGAAAGGCTCCTGGAGTTTTCATGTCGTGCGCAAGCATTCCCACCACTTCGATTGCCGTGTTTCTTCTCGCCGAGAACCGGCTGCTTCGCGAAGCGCTGGTTCGGTTGCTGGGCAAGAAGCCTGGCATCCAGATAGCGGGGGCTGCGCCGTTCGCGCCGGCTGCATTAGAGGAAATGGGAGAAGTCCAGCCGGAAATCGTGTTGCTTGACTCTCCTGGCCTTGTTTTCGCCGGGCCCCGTCTCATGGGGCGGATTCACGAAAGAGCGCCGGACGCCAAGGTGGTGCTAATCAGCATGGAGCGCGATGAAGATGTTTTCCTGCGCGCGATCGGCGAAGGCGCACTGGGATACATATTGAAGGATGCCTCGGCGCTCGATATTGTGAATGCCATTCGTGCGGTCGCCTCGGGCGAGGCCGTTTTCCCGCCTTGTTTTTCCCGCACGCTGGTTCGCCAAGCTTCAAAACAGCAACCGCCTGAGGTTTCCACGTCTCCTTTGGGTCTGAGCCGCCGCGAGCAGCAACTGGTGGAACTGGTTCGCATGGGGCTGACGAACAAAGAAATCGCTGTGCGCCTGAACCTCGCTGAGCAGACGATCAAAAACCACGTTCACCGCATATTGCGGAAGGTTGGTGCGAGTGACCGCCTGACTTTGGTGGAACGGTGCCACAGTCGCGCGGGATGACTTGCATCCGGACGCTGACCCACCTGCACCTCAGGCGGCATCGTCCGTTCGCCGGGGCGGCACATCGTCGGGACGCCCATACTCGTTGTGAGTGTGCACCGGGCGCTCCGGGTGATCTGCGGCATCCTCGACCCCATCGACCACAGACGCTTCTAAAGCCTGCCCGCTAGCTGCGAGATCTTCCACCGACTCTTCGTTGACGTCCTCGACCTGCGAAAGATCCTGCGTGTCGCCCGCTTCGCCCGCGATCGTGCGCTCGATTGGCGGGGTGGTCTCCGCAGTTCGCCGGGGCTTGGTCTGCAAGTCTTCCTTGCGTTCCGGAGAACGCTCGTCTTCGCTCTTATTGCTAGCCATTGATTCGGGGCCTCCTCGTCTTTCCGATGCGAAGGCGGCCGCCAGGTTGTGCCGGCCCGAATAAAACGAAGACTCTTTAGGCGGAGTGGCCCAGCGCCGGGGAGGAGCGCGACCGTTCCATGCCGGTTTCGTAGAGTCCGCTGATTGTGTTTAGCGCGGCAAGAAGCAACCGGCGGTCCGTAGACGACGCGGTGTCAAAACACTCTTCGATTTCGCCGACGATCGCGTCGCGCGCGTCTTGCAGCCGCACGGCAAATAGATCGGGGTTTTCTTCCAGTAAGGCGGCTTCAAAGAGCAGTTTCCAATCCGGCATTGCGGTCGCGGGCGTGCTCTGAATAATGGCCTTTTTCATAGGATTCCTGATGTACGATCTCCCTGCAGTCGAGTCGGATCATGCGCTTCGAGAATCTCAGGTTCGCATTCTTCGTAAGTGCGGAGTCGACGAAGCCGGGCAGGGGGTGGTCAAGTTATACCCGAGAACACCTCCTCCGGATCAATCCGGTGTTCCCTGTATTACCTTTCTTATTAACACCCGCGCCGAACGCGACGAAGCCCGCTCGGGGCGGCTGTTCTCAGCGGGATCAACCTCTCGTTCGTTTCGAGCATCAACGTCAGGTGCTCTACCCGGAAAACGCAGGCGGCGGATGGCGATGAAGGAAATACTCTTTCGATTCCTTGTCGGCGGCGCTGTGGTTTCTGCCTTTGCTTTCCTCGGCGATCTTTTTCGGCCAAAGAGCTTCGCTGGCTTGTTTGGGGCCGCGCCTTCAGTAGCCTTGGCGACGCTGGCATTAACCGCCTCCTCCAGGGGAACTGCGTATGCTGCGTCCGAAGCCCACGCGATGACGGCGGGAGCCATCGCTTTCTTTGCCTATGCCTTTTGCGTGACTCGGGTCATGATGCGCCATCGCGTGGCGGCCTTGCCGGCAACGATTTGCTCGATTCCGGTATGGTTCGGCGCCGCATTCGGCCTTTGGTATGCCTGGCTGAGGTAGATATCGTGAGAATCAGAATCGATCCCGGCGTTCTCCACGAGTCACGCTGGTATGAATTCGGAATTCGCTTCCTCTTCGGCGGAATGATTACAGCCGCCGCCGGAGTAATCGCGAACAAATTCGGTGCCGAAATTGGCGGGCTATTCCTCGCATTTCCCGCGATTCTGCCCGCGAGCGCGACGCTTATCGAGAAGCACGAAAAAGAGAAGAAGGAAGAAAAGGGCCTGAACGGAACAACGCGAGCGCGGAGAGCTACTGGAGTCGATGCGGCCGGGGCAACGATCGGCAGCTTAGGCCTCATCGTTTTCGCCGCCGTCGCGTCGACATTGCTGTTGCATGCCAGAACGTGGCTCATTCTTCTTTGCGCAACGATTGCGTGGGGAACGGTCTCAGCCTCGATCTGGCAATTTCGGAGAAAGTTCTAACCGGTAACTTCAGGCAGCGGCTCGGCCCGTTGTGGGCCGTGGACATTGATAGGTGCTGCGCAGCGCCTGCAAGGCATACATAGCATCGTCCAGCGCCTGCTCCTCCTCGATATTGTCGCCCGGCGCATGGAAAAGCTCGCGAGCGCGCATGACGAGCGCTGCCTCCGCATGGGCGATCCGCTCCGGAAGCTTGGAACTGTCGATCTCAAAAAGGGCTTCGGTATACAGGCGTTTCCACCGCCGGTTCTCATCCTGAGATGTGGTGCGCATGCTAGTCCCCGTAGGTGTACACCTTATTCCGCATTTTGAAACCGTCAATCGGGTCTAAACTGTAGGCGTGGTAGTCAATCCGACCCTATGGCGACTGGTCGGGGGAAGTACGCGGGAGCCTCCAGTGCAACAGAGTTGAATTTCACGCGAGCAATAGTTTCGCCAATTGCCAGCGAACTCGTTCAACATTTACAATCATTTCGTCACCATCCCCGCGCTAGCGGCAACTGTATTCCCAGCCCGCTTATCGGTTGTAGTCAAGAATTGGCGGTGTAGCTCAGGTGGTTAGAGCGACGGTCTCATAATCCGTAGGTCGTTGGTTCGAGTCCAACCGCCGCCACCAGATTCCTCAAACCCGGTATCGCGCGGATAGATTTGCGCAGGCTGATACTGAACACACTATTTTGCTGCCGTTTCGTGCTGATTCTCGCGCGAATTTCGTTCCATCACCTTGCACCCACCGCGAATTTCTGCTACATATCTGTTTAACTTTTCGGTCGTTACTTCGTTTTCGGCTTGTGGGGAAATTATTGCAACTAAGGCCCGTGCACCCGCATCCGATGGGTCAGTTTTCTCGCAAATCCGGCGTCTGCTACTTCTGTTGGGCCACGGTTCCGCAGGCGTAAAACTCGAACCTCCTAGCCAGGTATTGGAGTTCGAATGTTGTTGAGTAGAATTCTCTCCGCGACACCGGGCGCGATGTATCGTCCCAACCTCAAGAGTGGACGCTCGCGGGCATCGGCCAACCTGAAACTCTCGCGCATCACCCAGTCCTGTACTGCACTTAATCCACAAAACGTCGGAGGAAAGTATGGCGACGAATTTCGTCCAGATTGAAAACGACTCGGAAATCAAGCAGCGCCTCGCCGCTGAACGCGCGCGTCTGCGCAAAATCGCCGGTCTCGATCAGCCCACGCATTTCCATCGCCCCGTCGAGCGAGCCTTCACCGCCGAGCAGCGCAAGCACACCACCATTCTCTTCGGTGGCTTCACTTGGAAGCATGAGGATCTGATCCGCGCCGTCTTCCAGGGCTGCGGATATCGCTGCGAGAAGCTCCCGGTTCCAAACGTCGCCGCCTTCCAGACCGGAAAAGAATTCGGCAACAACGGCCAATGTAATCCGACTTACTTCACCGTCGGCAACCTGGTCCAGTATCTCCAGTTCATGGAGAAAGAAGGCATCCCGCGCCAGGACATTCTGGATAACTATGTCTTCTTCACCGCCGGCTCCTGCGGCCCGTGCCGCTTCGGCATGTATGAAGCCGAGTATCGGTTCGCTCTGAAGAACGCCGGTTTCGACGGCTTCCGCGTCCTGCTCTTTAAAGATAGTGATGGAATCAAAGCCGCATCCGGCGAGCCCGGCCTCAAGTTCACGATCGACTTCGGCTTCGGCATGTTGAATGCCATGCATCTCGGCGACGTGATCAATGACCTCATTTATCAAATTCGCCCCTACGAAGCGAACCAGGGACAAACCGACAAAGTCTTCCGTGAAATGGTCGACGGCCTATGCGAAGACCTGAAGAATCGCAAGTCGTTTGAGATCGAACAAGACGGGCCAAACTGGCTCAAGCCGAAAGTCAAAAACAACAAAGTCCTGCGCAACACCTTCAATGTGCTCGGCAAGTGGCACGAGAACATGTGGGGCAAGGATTATCTGAATGCCTTAAAGACGGCGCGCGACAAAATGGATTCGATCGAGGTCGACCGCACCCGTGTGAAGCCGCTGGTAAAGATCACCGGCGAATTCTGGGCGCAGATCACCGAAGGCGACGGCAATTTCCACATGTTCGAGTTCCTCGAGCGCGAAGGCGCGCAGGTTCTCGTCGAGCCGATTGCAACCTGGGTCGCCTACCTGATGTATCAGGCGAAAGCCCACGCGATCGCAAAGTGGCCGGTTAACCGCCCGCATCGTACAACCGAGTGGTACGAGGTGAAGAAGAACTTCGCCAACTACATCGGCCTGCATAAGAAGCTATGGGGCATCGGCGCCGGGCAGCGAATGTGGAACTTCTTCTATCACCGCACCATCAAGAACATGGGCGGCATCACGCATCACCTCGCGCCGCAGAAAGAACTCGCCGATCTCGCGAATCCCTTTTACAACCAGTTCGCGCGTGGCGGTGAAGGCCACCTTGAAGTTGGCAAGAACGTCTACTACACCGTCCACAAGATGTGCCACATGGTGCTCGCGCTCAAGCCGTTCGGCTGTATGCCATCGTCGCAGTCCGACGGTGTGCAATCGGCGGTGGTGAATAAGTTCAAAGACATGATCTTCCTGCCCATCGAAACCTCCGGCGAGGGCGAAGTCAACGCGCACAGCCGCGTGCAGATGGCGCTCGGCGAAGCCAAGGTGAAGGCAAAGACCGAGTTCGAACAATGCTTGAAGCAGACGGGAAAGACGATGAACGAGATCCGTGCCTACATCGACGAGCATCCGGAACTGAAGCGGCCCTTCTATCACGTTCCACATCGCGAAGGAGTAGCCGGCACCGCCGCCCAGTTCATCCTGCACGTAAACGATCGCATCAACAAAGACACGCGCTTTTGGAAGAAGTCGCGCGTGACGGTGGAGGCCGCCCCGGCGATGTCGGGAGACTAACGGAAAGGTAGGTAGAGATCGCAGAGTGCGCAAAGTAAGTTGATTTTCTCCGCGCACTCTGCGGCCTTCCTCAGCGAACTCTGCGTTTCAAGATTCTGTTCGTAGCCAACCCAGAAAGGACAGCATGCACGACCACAAAGGTCCGCAGCTAATTCAGATCGCGCCGGTCGAACCTGAGCTTCATCCCGTTCATCACCCGAGGCCCAAAAGTGGTCCCGTGCACGGCCATGATCGAGAGATCAAATTCCTGGTCGGCTTGGACGTGGGTTCGACGACGGTGAAAGCAGTGGTAGTTGACGCCGCAACCGATCAGTCTCTTTGGCAGGATTATCAGCGCCACGAAACCAAGCAGCCGGAAAAGACGCTCGAGTTCCTGAAGCGCATGGAAAAAGAAGTCGGCATCAACGCGCACAACACGCGCATGTTCATGACCGGCTCGGGCGGCGGCGCAATCGCCGACCAGATCGGCGCAAAGTTCGTGCAGGAAGTGACGGCCGTTTCTCTGGCAGTCGAAAAGCTGCACCCGGAAGTTTATTCGGTCATCGAACTCGGCGGACAAGACGCCAAGATCATCGTCTTCAAAGATGACGAAGAAACGGGCCGAAAGAAAAAGATCCCCTCGATGAACGACAAATGCGCCGGCGGCACGGGCGCGGTTATCGACAAAATCAACGCGAAATTAAAGATTCCCACCGAGCTCCTCGCCGAGCAGAAATATCACGGCATCAAGCTGCACAAAGTAGCCGGCAAATGCGGCGTCTTCGCCGAAACCGACATCAACGGCCTGCAAAAAGTCGGCACCCCACCAGATGAACTAATGGCTTCGCTCTTCGAAGCCATCGTCCTTCAAAACCTAAGCGTTCTCACCCGCGGCCACACACTGCGTCCGCATGTGCTGCTCCTCGGCGGCCCAAACAGCTTCATCAAAGGCATGCGCGAAGCCTGGCAAGCCAACATTCCGCGCATGTGGAAGGAACGCAAGGTCGCTGTTCCCGAAGGCGCAAAGCCCGAAGATCTGATCAAGGTTCCGCAGAATGCCCAATACTTCGCCGCTCTGGGCGCGGTCGAATTCGGCAAGACCGAAGACGATTGCATCGGCTGCTATCGCGGCTACGAAAATCTGATTCACTACATCGACTTCGGCCGCCAGGAAGAAAAAGCCAAGTCGGGCGGTAAAGGACTGATCGAAGACCACGCCGCGTTCGACGTCTTTAAAGAAGCCTACCGCCGCAAGAAATTCACGCCTGCCGTCTTCCAGAAGAACTCCACAGTCGCCGGCTTCATCGGCATCGACGGCGGCTCGACTTCGACCAAGGCCGTGCTGCTCAACGAAAGCGGCGACATACTCTGCAAGTCGTATCAACTCTCGAACGGCAATCCGATTCAGGACACGATCGAGATGTTCGAGAACCTCCGCGGCCAGGTCGAAGCGCAAAACGCCAAACTGGAAGTGTTAGGCGTGGCAACGACGGGCTATGCAAAAGACATCCTCAAAGACGTTCTCAAAGCCGATGTCGCGTTAGTCGAAACCGTCGCCCACACAGAATCGGCGCTGAAGTTCTACGAAGACCCGCACGTCATCGTCGACGTCGGCGGCCAGGACATCAAGATCATCATTCTGCATAACGGCCGCGTAAAAGATTTCAAACTCAACACGCAGTGCTCGGCCGGCAACGGATACTTCCTGCAATCGACCGTCGAAGGCTTCGGGCTCGACGTCACCAAGTACGCCGACATGGCGTTCTCCGCGCAGGCCATGCCCGTCTTCGGCTACGGCTGCGCGGTCTTTATGCAGTCCGATATTGTCAACTTCCAGCGGCAAGGCTGGCGCGCGGAAGAAATTCTCGCCGGCCTGGCCGCCGTACTACCCAAGAATGTTTTCCTCTACGTCGCCAGCATTCCAAATCTGGCCGCCCTCGGCACGCGCTTCGTCCTCCAAGGCGGAACGCAAAACAACCTTGCAGTCGTCAAAGCCGAAGTCGATTTCATCCGCAACAGCTTCCGCGCCACGGGCAAGACTCCTGAGATCATCGTTCACGAGCACTGCGGCGAATCCGGCGCAATCGGCGCGGCGCAGGAATCCCTCCGCCTCTGGCGCAAGGGTCAGCTAACAACTTTCGTCGGCCTCGACGCCGTCCGCAAAATCGAATACCGCACCACGCGCAACGAAGACACGCGCTGCCATTTCTGCAAGAACGACTGCCTGCGCACCTTCATCGACATCCGCACCAAGCCTAAAGACGACATGAGCTTCGTGCCCATCCAAAAAGTCACGAAGGTTCCGCTCATGCACGGCGAGCAGCGCCTCATCATCGCCACCTGCGAAAAGGGTACGGTCGAAGACGTCAACGACATGAAGGACATCAAGTCCGGTCTCGACGCCATCCGCGCCAAGCATCCGAACTATGTCGACTACGCTTCGAAAGAAGTTTTCCGCCCGACGAATGCGAAATCAGTAGCCGGTCCGCTCCCCACGAAAAGCTGGTCCGGCTGGAAGAAGGGCGATAAAGAGCGCCGCGCGCTCATGGAGAATCGCAAGAACCTCCGCATCGGCATCCCGCGCGTGCTCAACATCTACACCTACGCCCCGCTCTTCAACGCGTATTTCGAGAGCCTCGGCGTGCAACCGGAGAACATCATCTACTCCGACTACACCAGTTCCGAACTCTATCGCGCAGGCGCAAGCCGCGGCGCAATCGACCCGTGCTTCCCGGCCAAGATCGGCATCTCGCACGTCTACAATCTGATTCAGGAAAAACACCGCAAGAAGCCGCTCGATGCCATCTTCTTTCCGATGTACGACGTGTTGCATTCGCCGCTGCAGAAAATCGTCGGCGCAAATGCCTGCCCGACCGTGACCGCAACGCCGGAAACCGTCAAAGCCGCATTCACCAAAGAAAACGATGTCTTCGGCGAGAACAACGTCAAGTACATCGACCCGGTCCTGAACTTCTCCGACCGCAAGCTCTTTGCGCACCAGATGCTGACATCGCTCGATCCCATCCTCGGCCTCTCGCTCGAAGAAAACGATCGCGCCGTCGAGTCAGGATTCGCGGCGCTGAAGGATTACGAAGACAGCATCCGCCGCCGCGCCCGCCAGACGCTCGACCAACTCGAGCGCGAAGACCGCATTGGCATCGTCATGCTGGGCCGCCCGTATCACCACGACCCGGGCCTCAATCACGAAATCCTCGACGAGTTCCAGAAGCTCGGCTACCCGATCTTCTCGCAGAACACGCTGCCCCTCGACGAAGACATGCTCGAACGTCTCTTCGGCGAAGAGGTCCAAGCCGGAGTCATCACGCATCCGCTCGATATCACCGACGCGTGGAAGAACTCGTACTCCTGCAGCACGAATCACAAAGTCTGGGCGGCAAAGTTCACAGCACGGCATCCAAACTTAGTCGCGCTGGAAATCTCCAGCTTCAAGTGCGGCCACGACGCCCCCATCTACGGCGTAATCGAAGGCATCATCGAGCAGTCCGGCACGCCTTACTTCTGCTTCAAGGACCTCGACGAAAACAAGCCGACAGGCTCAATCAGAATTCGCGTGGAAACGATCGACTACTTCCTGCAGCGCTACCGCGACGAAGTAATCCGCAAACGCCAGGCCAGCGAAGACATCGAACGTCAGCTCGCCGAACTGGAAGCGCAGCTACGCAAGGAAGCCGGAGCGCCAGAACTCATCTCAATCGATCAGGAAAGCTGGCGCGGCGCCGAAGAAATGGCTGCGGGTGATTAGAACTGAGAGAGAGGTTAGCTGACTTTTAGGTTCCGCCAGGTCCGCCCGGCCGAAGCACGGCTGTGTTCCGCTGATCGGTCGCAACGACGCGGAAGAAGGTCTTCAGCTGGGCGATCTTCTCCACCGGCACGCTTAGCTCTTTAATCTCCAGGCTACGCTCGTAATGCAAGACGTTCCCGTTCGCCACCGTCTTGCTGTGGTAGCTCGCAAAACTGTAATCGGCATCCATCGGCGGAGGCAGTTCGTCCACCACGTAGCCCGACGGCAGAGTGATATCAAAGCTGTCCGTGTCGCGCAAAGGCCCGTCAAATTCAAATGGAAACCTGCGCGGCTCTTTTGTTTCGAGCACACCTGACGACATATCCCCTAACACTCGCGGCCGCACCAAAAGCAGGTTGCCCGCCAATTTCGCATAATTCGCGGACTGAAACGTGTAATCGAAACCAAAGGGCTGATCGGTCAAATCCAGGTTAACCAGCGTCGCCTTTGTGATTTGAAAGTTAGCTAGCGATCCACCCAGCAAATCTTCGATCGGCTTGATACGGTCTTTGTTGTTCGTTGACGTCCGCAGCCGCCAGCGCTCTCGCGCCGCTTGGTCGCCAAGTCGCTTCTCATCTACGTCGCCGGCCAGCGTCCCGTTCGCACTCAGCGTCAGCTTGCCGACCCGCCGGATACTGTTCATCGACGAGGGCTGCTGCGGCAGTTCCACGAGTTCACCGCCTTCCGGTCGCACCAAAAGACCGTAATTGCTTTGCAGATATCCGCTGAGCTCTCCGAAAGGCGTTACCTCGTTGGTCGGATCGAAGAACAGAATCCGTCCGAGCTTCGGATCTTTCTTCACCGCGACAAGGGACGGAGAATTCACATCATCTGGCAACTTAATGGCAAGAATCGCGTGGTTGAATGCTCTACGCGCGGGCGTATCCGGGCCAACCGACCCGCGTTCAGTGTTGATTAACACTTGATAGGAATCCACGCCGATTTCGTGCAGCATTGTACGCAGCAGGGTTGCTTTGTCCTTGCAATCGCCGTAGCGATGCGAAAAAACATCGGGAGCCGCATGCGGCTGCCAGCCGCCAATCCCCAACGAGATTGCCACATAACGGATGTCGTGTTGCATGAATGAGGCAATCGCCTGCATCTTCTGCAGTGTATTCGCCTTCCCCGCCGTAAGTGTGGCGACTTCCTGCTTAATCGCATCGGACGCGGACATTCGATCGCTGATCAAATTCGCATACCATTGCCCCATGTCTTCCCAATTCGCTAGCTCGGACTTGCTGTGCGAGCCTCCCGACGGGAAGAACGAAACGATCATCTGTCCGGCCAGACCGTCCCACGGCGGCATATTTTTTTCCTCCCGTATGCCAGGAACATCTCTTATCGCCCATTGCAAGCCGCCTCCCGCCTCATCCGGTTTGATCGGCTCATGCGAAACAAACGACGTCTTGAAGACCCACCCAGCCGGAAGCTGAAGCGAGAAATGACTCTCCTTCACCGGATCCAATTCCTGGAACTCCCATTCCTTTTGCAACCAGAACGGCTGCTCCTCGACTTCATACTCATAGCCGACGATGTTCCCCGGGTCCGGCGCCGGTATGCGCAACAGCCGGTATTTCGCATCCGAATACACTTCGAAGCCTTCGCCCGCGGATGTTTCCAACGCGTCTTTGTCTTTTACCTCATAATCTTTGCCTTGTGCCGGAATACACCATCCACGCAAGCTCGTGATTTTCCGCCCCGGATTGAAATTCACGCCAAGATAGCCCCGCTCCCTTCCCCCCGGCCGAAGAATCTTGTAAGCCTTCCGCACGTGAGTTCTGACTTTGTCCTCTGAGAGCACCGTCACGCTCGTATCCGAATAAAGCAACACAGCATCGGTCTTCTCGTCATATGACGGCAGACTGATGCCCGTCAGCGCATGCATCCACTGCGGCGCGTCGCTGCTCGCAGCGGCCCGGGGCACAAGAGCGCACGCCGCTAATATCGCCCAACATAGCGCGCTCATTTGTCCCATGATTTTTCTAGTTACTCGCATGGATTTCCCCCGGTTGCAGCACAATCTGCTCGCCATCGGTCGTTCTTATTGATTGGTAAAAGTCTCTCAGGGCGCCGTAGTACTTCTTGTCTAACCCCATCGCATCGATCGTCAGCTTCCGCGTCAAGCGCAACGCCGCGCCGTTCTTCTCGACTTTGAGGTTATAGATAATGATGTGGCCGTCCCGCTCCTTCCCTGCAGGGATGCTGCTCACTTGCCATCCGGGAGGAAGCTCAATCGTGATGTCATCCGACTTGACGTGTGGATATTCGAAATAAATCGGATGGGTTCGATTGGTGTGTTCAAAAACTCCCTTTTCAGAAGCGGTAAACAGGGCAGCCGGAATCATCACCCGCCGTCCTGCGCCCGAAGCCCAGCCCGGAACCTTGACATCAAACTCCGCAACCAGCGGGGCATTCGAACTCGTCCAATCCGGTTTGTTCGTCAATTCCGCCTCACCGGTGGCCGCCATTTGCGACGTTACCCTTTCCTCCATGTATTTCTTTTGCTCGACCGCATCGGCATGCCGCTCTTCCAGCCGGTGATACATGGCTTCGAGGCCCGTGTAAGTGATCGTTAACTTCCCTTCTAAATCGCCCGTCTCAGTGAGCTTGAATTTCCCGACTCGCTCAATCGCCGACTCCGATGCCTGCGGGAGCGTGGTTTGTATCCAGGTGCCACCATCCTTATCGAGCCTCAATCCATTAACCCCCGTTTCCGGCCACTCAAGCAGGCCGAACGGCGTAAAGGCTCCTCCCGGGTCCAGATAAACGTCCTTACCATTGAGCTTCACCAGCACAACGTTCGAATTCAGCCTTTCGCTCTGCATGGTATTCGGAGAGAAAAAGTATTGGTTGCGTGCCGAAACCCAGCAACCATAAGCCTCAAACCCGGCGGCACGCGCCAATCCTAGGAAGAGCCATGTCAGCTGTACGCCATTGGCATAGCCTCGTTTCCAGATCTCTTCGACGTTCGCGTTATCGATCGCTTTTTGTTTCGCCCGCTTCTGCTCCTGCTCCGTCTTCTGCTCTTCAAACGACGTGTTACGGATTTTCTGGACGCGATCGTAGATCTTTCTCAGCTTCACCTCCGGCGTGTCGCCCGGAGCGACAATCTCTGCGACCGCCCGTTCCATCGCTCCACGCTTCCCCACCATGCCCTCCAACTGTCCGTTCCGTTGTTTCCCGATTCTTTTCCAATACTCCGCGGGGTCCTTATCGAATGTGCGGCCCTCTGTATAGATAAAATCCACGCGCGACTTCAATTCATCCGCCGGCGGCATGTAATCTTCGGTTTCAAAAGCGGGTATGTTATTCGCTTCCAGGCGAACGATGTGATCTCCGCCGATGTCCGGATTTTTTGTTCCCTCCGGTAACCGGTTCCACACCCAGCGTACGGAATAATCCACGTCGCTATTGCCGAGGAAGGGCTTGAGCGTAAACCGCGCTTTCTTCGTAAACAGCTCATCGCTGAGAAACCAGCGCGAGTTATAAAGTGTGTACTCATGAAAATCTAGGGTGTAGGAATACTCGATGATGCTCCCCACTTGTACGTCCGTGAGCGTGAAAGTCTTAACCAGGACCTTCAGCTGTCTCCCCGAGACTTTTCCCTTCACGATGTACTTGTCAAAAACCTTTCCGCCGAAATCCACGGTCGAGCCGTCCGGCCGAATCGTCCGTGCGTGGATGTTGACCACGTCTTCGTCCTGTTTGAAAAATGGAATCTCGACATCGGCCTGCTTACGTCCTTCTTCAGTCAGAATCTTGATACGCAGATAGTTGTCTTCATGGGGAGTATGAATGTTGTCGTCGCGGTCCACCTGACGGTACAGAACGATTGCCTGCGCTCCAGGAGCCAGCGGCTCGCTCGTCATCTTTAATTCATCTTGCGAAATCGGCTGAAAACCAACCCCCGCTTGCGCTCTGCCCGCTATAAGTGCCAATACCACACACACCGCTGCTCGCACGCCTATCCGGAACATAGTCCTCTCCCAATCTCCACTGATTAATAATTGGTGAACAACATACTGCCGGCAGGAATTACCAACGACGGGGGGACGAAGGTCGATTCTCCGCGGCGCGCAATTCCGCCTTCCCATCTTCCGCGCCCCTCAACGCAGAATCCGGGAATTGAGTAATCGCTTGCAGTATCAACTGGAAGTGACCACGCGTCAAGTAAAGATGTCACGTGGAACGGTGCGGGTTATTTAGCCTGCAATGGCGTCCTGCAAGTCTTACGGAATGATCACCGCCGCCCCGTCAATGGAATCGCCTTTTACCGCCGCCAGCGCCTCATTTGCCTGATCCAACTTAAAGGCAGTCACTCGGGGCCGCATCCCAATCTCCGCCGCCAGCTTGAGAAAATCCCGCGCATCGTCGCGCGTCATATTGGCCACGCTTCGGATCTGGCGTTCCCCCCATAGCAACTTGTCGTAATCGAACTCCGGCATTCGGTCGAGATGGATGGCATTAACCGCCACCACTCCACCCTTGCGCAAACTCGCTAGCGCCGCCACCACCACATTTCCCGCCGGAGCAAACGTAACCGCCCGATCAAGCTCGACCGGAGGCTTCTCTATTTCCGTTCCAACCCACTTAGCCCCAAGCGACTCGGCCAACTTGCGATGGGATTCTCCGCGAGTCGAGACGTACACATCGCAATCCCACGCCCGCAGCACATCGATGGCAAGATGGGCCGAGGCGCCGAACCCGAACAACCCAACCCGCTCTCTCCGCGAGACTCCAGCCACCCGCAAGGCGCGAAACCCGATGATCCCCGCGCACAAGAGCGGCGCAGCATAAAGAGGTTCAAGCCCCGCCGGCAACGGGAAAACAAAATCTGCCCGCGCAACCGCAAACTCAGCATAGCCTCCGTTCACGCTGTAACCAGTGAAGGTCGGCGAGTCGCACAGATTCTCCTTCCCGCTTCGGCAATACCAGCAAGTTCCATCCGTTCCCCCCATCCAGGACACCCCAACATCAGTGCCCGCCGCGAGATCGCTGCCCCCTTCAACAACCTCGCCTACGATCTGGTGTCCAGGAATCAAAGGCGAGCGAAGCGAAGGGAGTTCCCCCTCGACAATATGCAGATCCGTCCGGCAAACTCCGCAAGCCAGCACCCGCAAAAGCACCTGCCCCGAAGCCGTCTCGGGCCGAGCAGCCTCTTCGATCCGCAATGGACGATCCGCGATCTTTCCGAAAGAGTGCAGCACCGCAGCCTTCATCCTTAAAGAATACCTCCTCGATCGAGCCCAGCCGCCTGTGACCGGCGACAAGTGATCTGTGACCAACGCCCTCGGTCCATCCACCTCATCATCCGACCTCTGACTTCCGCGATCTCTGTTAATCTCCTTCCCGTGATCCCACCAACCTACCTCCCCGCCGCGTTCAGTCTGACCGCCACCGGCGTCTGGGGCACCAGCGACTTCCTCGGCGGACTCGGGGCCCGCCGCGTAAACACGTTTCTCTTTACCTTATTTGTGCACCTCAGCGCGATGGTGATGGCAGGCCTGCTCGCTCTCGCTCTCGGCTCCCAATTTTTGGATTTGCACGCCGCGCTCTGGTCGCTCGGCGCTGGAATCGTCGGCGGCCTCGGAGTTGCCCTCTTTTATCGCGCTTTAGCGGTCGGCAAAATGGGATTGGTCGCCCCGCTTTCCGCCGTCCTCGGCGCGGGCGTTGCCACCATGATCGCCGGCTTCAGCCAGGGCATTCCAACTCGCCGCCATCTCGCCGGCTTCGTCCTCGCCGGCATCGGCGTCTGGCTCATATCACGCACCGAGAAAGAAGCGGGCGGCACGGACGGCTCGCCCGTGCCGGCACAAGCCACTGAAAACGAAGGCCGTCCGCAAGGCCTCGGCCTCGCAATCCTCGCGGGACTCGGTTTCGCGGGCTTCTTCTTTTGCATTCACCGTGCCGGAGACGGATCCCCTTTGTGGATTGCGGTCTTCTCCCGCATTGCCTCTCTCTTCGTTTCAATCAGTGTCATCGCCGCCACTCGCCAATTTCACCCCATCTCTCCGCGTATCTTCGGACTCGCTTTCTTCGCAGGCATTCTCGACATCACGGGTACAGTCGTCTTCGTTCGTGCCACCCAAATCGGACGCCTCGATTCGGCCGTAGTCCTCAGCTCTCTCTACCCCGCCATCACCGTGATTCTCGCCCGCATCTTCCTCCACGAGCACTTCAGCCGCACTCGAACCGTCGGTATGCTCGCGGCCCTCGCCGCGGTCCCCATGATCGCCGGATAGCAAATTCCATATTCTGGAATGTGCAAGCAATTAACTAGTAGCACTATAGTTGCACTTCTTAGTTTACATTCCATATTCTGGAATGTAGAATTAAGCTATGAACTTGAGCCCACAGGACGTAGTTGTAGTGCTGAAGTCTCTGCTCGATGGATCGGCAAGGGCGGCAAAGCAGAAGGCCGAGAACTTCGCAGAGGAAATAGAGGGCAAATTCCTCGCCGCAGGTTCAACCTACGCCGAACTCGGAGAGGGCTTAGGTATGAGTGCGTCACAGGTTTTTCGCTCTGCGCAGCGCGCCGAAGAGGCCCAATTAATTTATCGGCTTGCGGGGCGCCCTGCTGCGAGAGATCCGAAACAACAAACAAAATTTTGGCCGATCAAGGCAAACTTAAAAGAGTTCCTCATCCACGGAGTGAAATATGCGTTTCCCGTTCATCGCGGCGGCTTAGTGCGAGGAATTCCAACTGGGTACGCCGCGCCCCCACTCAACCAGCAGATTGCCGGACTCTCCGAGCCACCGCCGGTTTGGCCCGATCCCGAGGGCACTGTACGCGGACTGGAATTCTCGCCGCTGTACAAGAATGTGCCAGTGGCAGCTCGGCGTAATCCAAAACTCTACGAACTTCTTGCGCTCGTGGATGCGATTCGCGACGGCCGCGCGCGTGAACGGGAGATTGCGATCCGCGAGCTGACCGCAAGGATCGATGAGAAATGGTGAACCGTGTGCTGAACCCGAATTTGCGGATCTTGCTTTCGGCAGTCGAAAAGCTCGCGCCTTTGCTCGATCGAATCGCTATTGTGGGAGGTTGCGCGACCGGTCTGCTGATCACAGATCCTGCCGCTGCACCTATCCGCCCCACCTTGGACATTGACGCCATCGTAGAACTTGCTTCGTACGCCGATTTGATTGCATTCGAGCAACAACTCCGTGGGCTGGGATTCCAATCCTTGGTAGAACCTGGCGCGCCAGTATGCCGATGGAAGCACCAGGATACGATCCTCGACCTGATGCCGACCGATCCCACAATCCTCGGTTTCAGCAACCGCTGGTATCGTCCGGCGCTTCTGAATGCAGAAGAAGTACAACTCGGGAATTACCGTATCCAGGTCATCGCTGCTTCCTATTTCCTGGCCACCAAATTGGAGGCGTTCCACGGTCGTGGTCGCGGCGATTACCGATTGAGTCGGGACATCGAAGACATCGTTGCCGTGCTGGACGGACGGCCCGAGATCTCCACTGAGGTGCAAAAGAGTGACCCACCGCTGCGCACTTATCTCGGCGATGAATTTTCCACTCTCCTCGCCGCTCGTGATTTTCTGGAGGCTCTCCCAGGGCATTTGTTGCCCGACGCCCCCAGCCAACAGCGTATCTTCATTGTGATAGAACGGATTCGCAAAATTGCAGGAGACGAGTAGCTGATATCATCCCCGACGCAACCCTGCCGCCACAAATCCGGAACAAATACCTCGACTTCGACGTATCATTCCTAGGAAGCGAAGGACTCATGCGCACACTCAAAATCACTCTGATCGCTACGGTCATTGCAACCGCGGTGAGCTTCTGGGCAAGCCAGCTTGGCGTTCTTCATAGGTTATGGCCCGAGCATCCGCAACTCGCCGGATTCTTCCTTACGCTTGTGACTTGCATCGTCGTTCAACTCTGCTGGCCCGAAGAATGGCTCGGCAGCAAGAAGAAGGGCTAGCCGCACATTTCAGAACCGGCATTCCCCGCTCGAAGTACGCCTGCCAATCCCAGACACCACTACGCGACGGCTGTTAATCTCTTCTCGTGCCTCTCGTCGAGATCCGGAACCTGGTCAAAGTATTCGCAAGCGCCGACTTCGGCCTCGACCTCACGTTAAGGAAAACCAGTGCCGCCGACGTTCTCGCCGTTGACGACGTCTCTCTCGACATTCATCAGGGCGAAACACTTGGCCTCGTCGGCGAATCCGGCTCGGGCAAGAGCACTCTGGGACGCCTCATCCTTCGCCTCGTCGAGCCCACGTCCGGCAGCGTCATCTTTAATGGCCACGATGTCCTGCAAGCAAGCGCCGCCGAACTCCGCCGCCTGCGCCGCGATATGCAGATCATCTTCCAGGACCCTTTCGGCTCGCTCGATCCGCGCTTCCGCGTGGAAGACGTTCTCGCCGAGCCGCTCATCATTCACGAGCAGATGACGAGCGCAGCGCGCCGCCAGCGAGTAGCCGAACTTCTGCGCGCGGTGGGCATGGACGAATCGGCCATGCCGCGCTTCCCGCACGAGTTCTCGGGAGGCCAACGCCAGCGTATCGGCATCGCCCGCGCCCTCGCACTGCGGCCCAAGTTCATCGTCGCCGACGAGCCCGTCTCCGCCCTCGACGTCAGTGTCGGCGCGCAAATCGTGAACCTGCTGCAATCCCTCCAGCGCGAATTCGGCCTCACGTATTTATTCATCTCGCATTCGATGCCCATTGTCCGTTATCTCTCCACGCGCATCGCGGTGATATTACGAGGCAAGATAGTCGAAATCGGAACAACCGCCGAAATCACCGAACGGCCGCGAAACGCCTACACAAAAAGTCTTCTGGCCGCTACCCCCGAAATCGCCGTCTGACTGTTCAACATTTTTGATTGTCCACACTCCCCAAACCCGCGTAAAATGCGCCTGTCCGCTTACAGCCATTCACCAAGGAGCACTCATGGCCACCGCTGCAGTTCTGCCTCCCACGGATCCGCAACCGCCAGCCCTCTCCGAAGCAGCACGCATTATCGATACTTTCGTCGCGCCTAAGAAGACCTTCACCGATCTTCGCCGCAGCGCAGCGTGGTGGGCTCCATTTCTCATTTCGGCAATCATCTCCGTGTGCTTTGTTACGGTAGCAGGACAAAAGGTCGGGTTCCGCAAGATTTGGGACAACCAACTCCAGTCGCAGCCAAAGCAAGCCGAGCGCATCGAGAACATGCCCGCGGATCAGCGTGAGCCCATGATCGAGAAGCAGGTCGCTGTAACCAAGGTGATCTCCTATTGCTTCTTCCTCTTCATCCTTGTCTGGAACCTGCTGGTCGCGACAGTTCTGCTGGTCACGCTCAAATTCGCACTAAGCGCCGATGTCGACTTCAACAAGCTATTGGCGATGGTGATGTATGCAGGCTTGCCCGGAGCGTTAAAGGCGCTTCTCGCTATTCTCACGTTGCTGGCAGGCGTCAGTTCCGACTCTTTCACCTTTCAGAATCCGCTGGCCAGCAATCCCGGCTATTTCATTGATGCGGCCGCGTCACCGGCACTTTATCGCCTGATGACATCCTTTGACCTGTTCACCATCTGGACGCTCATCCTTGGCGCGATCGGAATCACCTGCATCAGCAAAGTGAAATCCGGCGCCGCGTTCGCGGTAGTGTTTGGCTGGTTTGCCGTACTGGTTCTGCTCGGCGCTGGAGTTGGTGCACTATTCTCCTAGGCCGTGACAAAAGTCATAGCTCCATAAACTGGGCAACATTATTCTCCGGGGTCCGTTCCTTAATTTTCCAGGAGGATTCATGCGCTCTTGCCTGGCCATTCTTCTTCTTGCCTTCGCGACAGCTTCCTTCTCGCACGCGCAGGCGGCTCACTCTGCGGCCGCCTGCATCGACTGCCATTCCAAGCAGACTCCCAACATCGTTTCCGATTGGAAATTAAGCAAACACAGCGGCATGGACGTCACCTGCGTCACCTGCCATGGCGATCAGCATCAATCCGCAACTGACCTCGCCAAAGTAAAAATCCCCACGCCCGATACCTGCAAGCAGTGCCACGAGACGCAGGTCGAGCAATACCGGCACGGCAAGCACTCAAAAGCATGGGCCGCCATGATGGCGATGCCCACCATTCACTGGCAGCCGATGGCGATGATCGAAGGCCAAAAGGGCTGCGGCGGATGCCACAAGATCGGCGAGAAACCAGCCGAGGAGATCGCCAAGCTACGCAGCCAGGGCAACGAGTTCGGCTCGGCCTCGTGTGACTCCTGCCACACGCGCCATACTTTCTCCGTCGAAGAGGCGAAGTCGCCGCAGGCCTGCGAGACCTGCCACATGGGCTTCGACCATCCGCAGTGGGAGATGTATTCCTCCTCGAAGCACGGCGTGCGTGAAGACCTGAAGCAGCGCGGCATTCTGCCGAAAGACGCCGCCGCTCCCACTTGCCAGACCTGCCACATGCAGGATGGCGATCACGGCGTCCGCACGGCGTGGGGATTCCTTGCAGTTCGTCTCCCGATGCCCGAAGACAAACAATGGGCCGCCGACCGCGCCACAATTCTCCAAGCATTGGGTGTGCTCGATCCAAGCGGCAAACCAACGGATCTCGTCAAGACAGTTCAGGCCGCCGACCTCGCGCGCCTCACACAGGAAGATTGGCAAAAAGAGCGCGACAAGATGCTCAAGACCTGCAATCAATGCCACTCCGGCAACTTCGCCAAACAGCAACTCCAGCAAGGCGACGACATGATCCGCAACGCCGACCACCTCATGGCCCAGGCCATCAACATCGTCGCCGGTCTGTATAAAGACGGAATCGTTCCGCAACCGAAGAACTACAACTACGCCTTCCCGAATCTGCTAACGTTCCACGACGCGCCGACGGTTGTTGAACAAAAGCTATTCGTCATGTATCTCGAACATCGCATGAGGACGTTCCAGGGCACATTCCACGCCAGCCCAGACTACGCGCTCTGGTACGGCTGGAGCGAGATGCAGCGCGACCTGACGGAAATTCGAGAACTGGCGGAACAAATGCGCCGAGAGAAAAAAGAACCGGGATTGAAACCGGCAAGCCTGAAGTAGAGACGGGGCTTGCCCCGTCTTGCCGCCATCTAAACTACACCATGGTGCCCCACGTTTCGCGCGGTTCGGAGCGTGGGACTTCCCTTTCGAACAACTCCACTGCGACAATTGATTTGTCCCCGTCTCCACATCGACACTGCCTGCGCCACCGTGGAAGAGCGGCGCTTTAGCGCCGCGTTCAAGCACCTTTGAATTGGGGACCTTTAGGTCCCGCTTTCGGATGTCCGTCACCGAGCAATCCACATCGCACGATTTACAATGTCCCCGCCATGCACACCGCAGACGTAGTTCTCATCGGCGGAGGAATCGTCGGCTCCAGCATCGCTTACCACCTCGTTGCCGCCGGCTGCAAAAACGTACTGATCCTCGAGCGCGAATCCGCGCAGGGCAAGGGTTCCACCGGCAAAAGCATGGGCGGAGTGCGCGCGCAATTCTCAACGCCCGTCAACATCCAGATGTCGCTCTACTCAATTCCCTTCTACGCCAGCTTCGAAGAGCGCCTAGGCTATCCGTGCGACTACCGCGCGCAGGGCTATTTGTTTTGCGCTACGAGTGACAAGCACACGGCCTACCTGCGCACAAACTATGAAAAGCAAGTGGCAATGGGATTGAAGGGTGTGCGGCTCGTGAGTGGCGACGAGATCCGCAGCATGTTCCCGCAGATGCGCGGCGAGGATATCGTGGGCGGAAGCTTTTGCTCAACCGACGGTTTCGTCGACCCGTACAGCGCAGCCGTCGGCTTCATGACATGGTCCACCGACCACGGCGCAACATTCTGGAAGCATGCACAAGTACAATCGATCAAGCCAGAAAGCCGTTCCTTCGTGGACCTTCGTGCCCATCGTGGTGAAGGCTCTTTGCTAGCATCGAATCGAAATTCGCGACCCGCCTTCACAATTGCCACAACCCGAGGTGAAATCTCCACGCCAAAAGTCGTAAACTGCGCCGGACCCTGGGCTGCGGAAATTGCAAGCATGGTCGGCATCACCCTGCCGGTAGAACCGCTCCGCCGAATGCTGGTTCCAACCGAGCCGTTCGACCAATTCCCGCACACCGCTCCCATGATCATCGACATGTCCAACGGCTTCCACTTCCGCCCGGAGAGCCGCGGCTTCCTGCTAGCCTGGAACGATCCCGAAGAAACGCCGGGCTACAAAACCGATTTCGAGCCAAGTTTCATCGAAAAAATATTGATCCGCGCCGCCGACCGCGTACCAGTCTTCGAAAATGTCGCGGTGAATCCAAAGCGCGCATGGGCAGGCCTCTATGAAATGACGCCCGACCACCACCCAATCCTGGGCGAGTCGCCGGAAGTACCCGGCTTCTTCTTCGCCAACGGTTTCAGCGGCCACGGAGTAATGCACGCCCCGGCGACTGGCAAAGTTCTCAGCGACCTTATATTAGAAGGCAAAACGGACCTGATCGACGCCTCGCTCCTAAACTTCGCGCGTTTCGCCGAAGGCAGAACGATCCACGAAACCGCGGTATTGTAAGAAGCAGGTTTTGACTTTCCTGAGACCTGAGATCTAAAACCGAAGACCTAAGACCCAACACCCAACATATAAAGGATCAAACCCATGTCCCTCTTCGGCCTCATTGAATACGAGCACGCCTCCCCCGAAGTCCGCGCCGTCTACGACGACATCATGGCTACGCGTAAGACCGACTGGATCAATAATTTCTGGAAAGCACTCGCCCACGATCCGGCCACGCTCAAGCGCACATGGGAAAGCATCAAGCAGATCATGGCGCCCGGCGCGCTCGACCCCCTCACGAAAGAGTTGATCTATGTGGCCGTCTCCGTCACCAATCAGTGTGACTACTGCATCGCCTCGCACACCGCCTCCGCTAAAGCAAAAGGCATGACGGACGCCCAGTTCAAAGAACTGATGGCGGTCGTCGGCATGGCGAATGAAACCAACCGTCTCGCCGCCGGTTACCAAGTCGAAGTAGACGATCGCTTCAAGCCGCCGCTTCCCTGACCCGAGGCGGTCCTGGCGACTCCATAGCAAGTTAAGGGTTTTCTCTGCGCCCCCCGCGGTCCCTCCGCGAACTCTGCGGTTCAAGATTTTGCTTTTCGCGCCAACCTCGAAAACTCTGCTAAAGGCCGCTCGCCCCTCGCCCCAAAGTTTTATAATCTTCCGAGCGACCCAGGGGGTGAGCATGGCTCAAATGACGATGATTCCAGTTGCGACCCACGGCTTTTACGTGGATGGCAAATGGATGGACGAAGGCGACATCGTCGAGATCAAAGCTCCCTATGACGGCGCGGTCATTGCCAACGTTTATCAAGCGCGCCGCGAGCACGCGGAAGCTGCGATTGCCGCCAGCGTCAAGGCTTTCGGCACCACGCGCCGCCTTCCAGCCTTCGAACGCCAGCGCGTTCTCAACCGTATCGCCGACGGCATTCGCGACCGCAAAGAAGAATTCGTTCGCACCGTCGCCACCGAAGCCGGCAAGCCCATCAAAAGCGCGCGCATGGAAGTCGACCGTTCGATCTTCACATTCCATGTCGCATCAGAAGAAACCGTGCGCGGCTACGGCGAGTATCTTCCCCTCGACTGGCAGCAATCCACTGCCGGACGCTGGGGCATCGTGAAGCGTTTCCCTCTCGGACCGGTCGCCGGCATCACTCCGTTCAACTTTCCTCTGAATCTTGTGGCGCACAAGGTTGCGCCGGCCATCGCCGCGGGCTGCCCCATCATTATTAAGCCCGCGCCCCAGACGCCGCTCTCTTCTCTGCTTCTCGCCGAGGTGATTCAGCAGGCAGGATGGCCCGATGGCGGCTTCAACGTTCTTCCGCTTTCAAACGAGGATGCCAGCCTGCTCGTCACCGACGAGCGCATCAAGCTCATCAGTTTCACCGGCAGCGTTCCAGTTGGCTGGGCCATCAAGGCCAATGCCGGAAAGAAAAAGGTCGTGCTCGAACTCGGCGGCAACGCCGGAGTCATCGTGCACAGCGACGCCGATCTCGCCTACGCCGCCGGCCGCTGCGTCACTGGAGGCTTCTCCTACGCCGGCCAGACCTGCATTTCAGTCCAGCGCATTCTCGTCGAGCAGTCGGTATGTGGAAAATTTATCGAATTGCTGCTTGCCGCCGTCAACAATCTGCATGTCGGCGATCCGCTCGACGAGTCCACCGACGTCGGCCCGCTCATCCGCGAGAGCGATGCCATCCGCGCGCACGACTGGATACAGGAGGCTGTCCGCGGCGGTGCACGCCTGCTCTGCGGCGGACACCGCAAAGGCCCTGTGCTCGACCCCACAGTCCTCACCAGCACCAAGCCGAACATGAAAGTGAATTGCCAGGAAATTTTCGGCCCCGTGGTCACAGTCGAGCCATACACTGATTTTCAAAGCGCGCTCAAGCAGGTCAACAATTCTCCGTTTGGCCTGCAGGCCGGACTCTTCACGCGCGATGCAAAACTCATTTTCGACGCCTACAACGAACTCGAAGTCGGTGGCTTAATCGCCGGCGATGTCCCCACATTTCGTATCGACCACATGCCGTACGGCGGCATCAAAGACTCCGGCTTTGGTCGCGAAGGCCTGCGTGATGCAATTCAGGAAATGACCGAAGCGAAACTGCTGGTCATGAACTTGCGTTGAGCCTTGCCTATTTCGGAAGATTTTTCCGGGACAAACGCAGCGAGTGCGATTTTTTTGTTGAAGATTTCAACGAGCCTGCATCGCTCCATTAGCAATTCTTAAAATTCTCAAAATAAAACTTGGCGTCTTCTATTCCCACAAGCTATCGAGCTGATATACTCACATGTTTCAGTAATGTCGGTCACACTACTTGGTGATTTAGTTCACACCTTAATGGTTAACCAGGAAGCCGGGCAAGCGCTTCCGCTCAATTAGACAATCGTCGATGCAGATTTTTCCGCGCAGCACGAATGCGATGTCGAGGGCCTCGATCTTCGGGGCGGTCTTTATTGCCGCCGCGCTCGGCGCGATCCTCTACGAAATCCAAGGCTCGCCCTACATTACTTACGAAAAGGTCCGCAAGGCGCAGCCCGTGCCCTTTAGCCACCAGCACCACGTCACCGGCCTCGGCATCGATTGCCGCTATTGCCACACCTCGGTTGAAAATTCCAGCTTCGCTGGCATCCCGCCGACCAAGACCTGCATGAACTGCCACGGGCAGATCTGGACAAATGCCCAACTCCTCGAACCGGTCCGCGTCAGCTTCCGCACCGGCGAGTCGATCCATTGGTCCCGCGTCAATCAGCTGCCAGATTTCGTTTATTTCAATCACAGCGTGCACGTCACCAAGGGCGTCGGCTGCAACGAATGCCACGGCCCCGTCGACCAGATGCCGCTCATGTATCAGGAGGCCTCGCTGCAAATGCAGTGGTGTCTCGACTGCCATCGTGATCCGGAGAAGCATCTTCGCCCGCGCGATCAAGTCTTCAATATGCGGTATCAGCAGCCATCGTCGTCGCTGCCGGTAAAGGTGGATGGCGCAAGTTACACCGACCAGGCATCGCTGGGCGCGGCGCTGGTAAAAAAATATCAGCTGCGGACAGTGCAGGACATCACAAGCTGCAGCACATGTCATCGTTGAGGCTGTCAGCCGGCAAGTATTAGGTCTGAGGTTTGGGGCAGCAAGCATGAAGGCCGGGGCGTTGGTGTTGGGCTTTTTGGCGGAGAAGCTTTTGGGTGGCATTTAGCACAAGGCTTTGGGGTGGCATTCAGCACAAGGCTTTTGGGTGGCATTTAGCACAAGGCTTTTGGGTGGCATTTAGCACAAGGGCTTTGGGGTGGCATTTAGCACAAGGCTTTTGGGTGGCATTTAGCACAAGGCTTTTGGGTGGCATTTAGCACAAGGGCTTTGGGGTTGGTATTCAGCACAAGGCTTTTGGGTGGCATTTAGCACAAGGCTTTTGGGTGGCATTTAGCACAAGGGCTTTGGGGTGGTATTCAGCACAAGGCTTTTGGGTGGCATTTAGCACAAGGCTTTTGGGTGGCATTTAGCACAAGGGCTTTTGGGTGGCATTCAGCGCAAGGCTTTTGGGTGGCGCAGCGCTTCAGCGCTGCGATAGGTGACAGCTTTCAATGCGGCTTTAGCCGCTGAGGCGAAACAGATATTAGAGATGGACGAATTAATCCAAATTAAGCGCGAAGACGTTTGCCCCGGCAAAAAGCTAACCCTGGTCAGCGTCGAAGAAAAGCTCGCCGAAGCCAAGGGACTCGAGTACTGGCGCAGCCTCGAAGAACTCGCCGGCTCGCCCGAATTCCGCGAGATGATGCACCGCGAGTTCCCCAAAGGCGCATCGGAGTGGCTCGATACCGTCTCGCGCCGCGGCTTCCTGCAACTGATGGGCGCCTCGCTCGCCATGGCGGGCATGACCGGCTGCACTAAAATGCCGGTCGAGGAGATCGTTCCCTACGTTCGCCAGCCCGAACAGCTCATCCCCGGCCGCCCGCAGTTTTACGCGACCGCGTTCACGCTGAGCGGATACGCGAACCCGCTGCTCGTTGAAAGCCACCTCGGCCGCCCCACAAAAATTGAAGGCAACACGCTGCATCCCGCCAGCCTCGGCGGCACCGACGTTTTCGCGCAGGCCTCCGTGCTCGGCCTCTACGATCCCGACCGCGCCCAATCCGTCACGCATCTCGGTGATGTCGAATCCTGGGCATCATTCGTTGCCGCCCTCAACGGCCCGCTGACGATCCAAAAAGCGTTGCAGGGCGCGGGCGTTCGCATCCTGACGCCAACCATCTCGTCGCCAACGTTCAAAGATCAGATGCAGGCATTCCTCGCCGCCTATCCGCAGGCGAAGTGGCATGTCTACGAGCCGGTGAATCGCGACAACGTTCTCGAAGGCGCAAAGCTGGCCTTTGGCCAACCGGTCGAGACGCGCTATGACTTCTCGAAGGCCGACGTACTCGTCTCGCTCGACGCCGACTTCCTATACGCGGGCTTCCCCGGCAACACGCGTTACATCCGCGATTTTGCCAGTCGACGTAACCCCGATAGCGGCAACATGAGCCGCCTCTACGTCGTCGAGAGCACGCCAAGTTCGACGGGATTGAAGGCGGATCATCGACTGCCAGTTAGGGCAAGCGAAGTCCTCGATGTCGCAAGAGTGATTGGCGAGCGACGCCAGGGGCAAAACGGTCCTATCCACAGTGCGAGCGATTTCGCGGTTGCCGTTTTCCAGGAGCTCGTGAATCATCGGGGCGCGGGACTCGTGATAGCCGGCGACCACCAACCTCCAGAAGTGCACGCCCTCGCGCACAGGTTAAATTCGGACCTGGGCAACGTCGGCAAAACGGTCTTCTACAGCGACCCGGTCAACGCCAACCCGGTCAATCAAACCGAATCGATCAAAGATCTAGTTGCCGATATGAATGCGGGCAAAGTCGACCTGCTCATCATCCTCGGCGGCAATCCGGTTTACGACGCTCCCGCCGATCTCAAGTTCGCCGACGCCCTCAAGAGTTCCAAAGTTGCGATGCGCGTCTACCTCGGCCTCTACCAGAACGAGACCGCGCAGCTTTGCCATTGGAACGTCAACGAGGCACACTATCTCGAATCCTGGAGCGACTCCCGCGCGTACGACGGCACAGTCAGCATCGTGCAGCCGCTCATCTCTCCTTTATATAGCGGCAAAAGTGCGCACGAACTGATGGCCGTCCTCACCGGCGCGTCCGAAGGCAACGGCTACGACATCGTCCGTAACTACTGGCTCAAGCAGCACAGCGGCGGCGATTTCGAGGCCTGGTGGCGCAAATCGCTGAACGACGGCTTCATCGAAGACTCAGCCTTCGCGCCAAAATCGGTCACGGCCAAGGCCGCGACCCCGTCCGGCGGCCCAGCAAGCAACTCCGATCCCAATTCTCTCGAAGTCAACTTCCGCCGCGACCCGTCCATCTACGACGGCCAATTCGCCAACAACGGCTGGCTGCAGGAACTGCCGAAGCCGCTCTCCAAGCTCACATGGGATAACGCCGTCCAAGTCGGCCCGAAGATGGCCGCACGCAAAGGCCTCAAGAGCATGGACGTAGTCACCATCGAACTCAACGGCCAGAAAGTCACCGGCCCAGTCTGGATTCAAGCCGGCCATCCCGATCATTCGATCACCGTAAATCTCGGCTACGGACGCCGCGCCGCCGGCCGCGCGGGCACAGGCGCAGGCTTCGACGCGTACCCATTGCGCACAACCAGCGCCCTCTGGGTCGCCACCGGCGCAAAGCTAACCAAGACCGGCGACACCTATCAACTCGCCTCGACGCAGGGCTACCAGACTATGGACACGGACGATGGAGTGACTCGCCCGGTCGTCCGCGAAGCCACTCTCGAGGAATATAAGAAAGAGCCGAAGTTCGCCAAGGAAGACGAACCGCCGACCGAACTCACGCTCTATCCGCCATTCGATTACAAGAAATCTCCCGACGCCTGGGGCA
>Ga0335069_10000685_pt1 | contig 55275 bp, 38 predicted proteins | sample Lox_Sample_11_FD_206714 | JGI IMG/M metagenome (GOLD analysis project Ga0335069, IMG submission 206714) | Soil microbial communities from Loxahatchee National Wildlife Refuge, Florida, United States - Lox_Sample_1.1 | ecosystem: Environmental > Terrestrial > Soil > Wetlands | place: USA... | reverse complement strand
GGCTGATCACGCCGGCTCCGCCGCTCTGATAGCTGGCCGGTGTGTTCTGTGTCTCCACTCGATATTCGTCCACCCCGTCCTCAGGCACCTGGAACGCCGGAATGACGGTCGCCGAGTTGTTCTCGGCAATGCCGATGGGACTGCCATCGAGCATGTAGTAGACGCTGCCCTGCAGCGAGCCGTTGATGGTGTAAGACGAGACATCGGCCTCGGGTCGGGAAAGGAAGATACCCGTGCTGTCAGAGGAGTTTGGAGTCCCGTTTGCCGGCAGCACGCCGGCGCTGAGCTGGACGAGCTGGAACACGTCGCGGCTGAACAGCGGCACGCGCTCAATCGTCTGCGAATCGATCAACTGGCCGACTGTGGAGTTCGAAGTCTCGACCAGGTCGGTCGATTCCGATACGGTAACCACCTCGCTCACGCTCCCTACCTTCAGCGATAGATTCACCGTGCTCGTCTGATCGACGCTAACCGTTACATTGTCACGGACGACAGTTTCGAATCCGGAAGCGGAGACGGTGACTTCATAGTTTCCCGGCGTGAGCGAGACGAACGAATAGAGTCCGGCGGCAGTTGAGACTGTCTCTCCGGTGACGGCGGTGGCATGGTTCAGAATGGATACCTTGGCCGAAGGGATGGCAGCACCCGAGGGGTCGGTGATCAGTCCGCTGATTCCTCCCCTGCCCGCCTGCGCCGTAGCTAAACCGCCTGCCAGGAAACAGAGCAGCCCGACGCCGGCGGCTATTCTGAGCGCCTTCCACAGTCCTGTTCTTGGGTTCATCAGCACGCCTCCGCAAAGAAATGTTGACATTCAAACGTTTGAATATTAGAACTGCAAATCTAGGATCAATCGGGTCCAGTGTCAAGCGAAAAATCCGCCGGCCGGACGCCGGTACGGATGGGGCGGATGGGTCGCTTGCTGCCCGGCATGGCAAGACCCATGCCCGAGCGGCCTCTATCCGCTGCCGAGGGCGAAGGGGCGCAGAATCAAGGAGTCGCCGTGGCTCAGCGCAAGTCCGGTCACGTAACGCTGCACGACGTCGCCCGTGCCTGCGGTTTCTCCGTCTCCACCGTCTCTATTGTCCTCAGCGGAGCCCCGCTATCTCAGAACGTGGCCCCTGCCACCCGCGAGCAGATCCGAGCCATGGCGCTCCAGCTCGGCTACCACCCCGACGCCTTCGCCCGCTCGCTGCGCCGGCGTCACAGCCAGACCATCGGCGTCATCGCCTTCGACCTCTCCGACCCCTTCTGCACCCTGATTGTCCGTGGCATCCACGCCGGTCTGCAGCCTGCCGGCTATGTTCCGCTCCTCATGGACGCCCAGACCGAGCGCAAGCTCTTCGACAGCTACTTCAAGATGATCCTTGAGCGCCGCGCCGAGGGCGTCATCGTCATAGGCAGCTGGTTCTTCGAAGAAACCGGCCTGCTCGCCGACATCGAGAAGAACCGCGTCCCCATCGTGATTGTCGGCCGCGACCTCACCGCCCGCCGCATCAGCTCAGTCGCCGTCGACAATGAGGCAGGTGGCGCCATCGCCATGCGCCACCTCTGCGAACTTGGCCACCGGCGAATCGCCGTCATCCGCGGCCCTGAAGAGATGTTCGACAGCGAGCCGCGCTGGACCGGCATCCGCCGCGCCGCCGCCGGGGCCGGCATCGCCCTCGACCCCTGCCTCGTCTTTCAGCTGCCCCAGCTTGTCGACCCCACCTCCGGCTTCGAGGGCGGCGAGCGTATCGCTGAGGGCCTGCTCCGCGGCGGACTCGACTTCACCGCCGTTCTGGCCTTCGACGACCTCACTGCGCTGGGCGTCGTGCGCGGCCTCACCGCCGCAGGCCTGCGCATACCCGAGGATTGTTCCGTCGTCGGCTTCGACGACGTGCTCCCCGCCAAGGTCGCCACACCCGGCATCACAACCATCCGCCAGCCCATGCGCGAGATGGGCTCACTCGCCGCCGGCTGGGTCATCGAGGCGATCAGGACCGGCGAGCGCAACATCGAACTGCCGGCCCGCTTCTATCAATCTCCACCCGAACTCGTGGTGCGCATGTCGTCAGCACCACCGAAATTTCCTATTCCCAAACCAGGCGCCACGGAGGCGATTCCTTGAAAGCGCAAGATTTGCAGTCCAATTCTCGTCGGATATTTCTCGCCGGATGCGCTTTGAATCCGGCCGTCCGCTGCTCGAAATCCCTTTTGTTTCTTGCCATCGTCGTCCTTCTTGGCGCGTCGCCCATTCTTCGCGCCTCGAGCGTCACACCCCTTCACGATGGCTGGCGTCTGCAATCGGCGTGCAAGCTCCAGGCTTCGGGCGAGGTCATCTCTGCCTCGGGTTTTGCCGTCGACGACTGGCTCAAGACCACCGTGCCCAGCACCGTCCTCGCTGCCCAGGCCGCCGCCGGTGCGGTGCCCGACCCCTACTTCGGCTCCAACCTTCGCCAGATTCCCGGCACCAGCTACCCCGTCGGCCACAACTTCTCGAACCTGCCCATGCCTGGCGACAGCCCGTACCGCTGCGGCTGGTGGTATCGCACGCAGTTCGCTGCGCTTGCCTCGGCCGCGCACGACCAGCGCTTCTGGCTGCACTTCGGCGGCATCAATTACCGTGCCGAGATCTGGCTCAACGGCAGAAAGCTCGCCGGCCAGGACACCGTCGCCGGCGCATACCGCACTTATGACTTCGATGTCACCGACATCCTCAAACCCGGCGCGGAAAACACCCTTGCCGTCGAGACCTTCGCCCCCACCGAGAAGGACCTCGGCATCAACTGGGTCGATTGGAACCCCTGTCCGCCCGATAAGGACATGGGCCTCTGGGGCGCCGTCGACCTCGTCACGGCCGGCTCCGTGACGGTCCGTTCGCCGCTGGCCGTCACCCACTTCCGCGACGGCTCGCTTACCGAGGCCGGCCTGACCGTCTATGCCGAGCTGCACAACGCCGCCGACCGGACGGTCAAGGGCGTCGTGTCGGGCTCGGTTGCCGGTGTCCGCTTCGAGCAGTCGGTCGAGCTTGCGGCCCACGAAGACCGTACCGTCGGCTTTTCACCCGAGCAGTTTCCCGCCCTCCGCCTGCGCAATCCCAAGCCCTGGTGGCCATGGCAGATGGGCGAAGCCCACCTTGAGCGCCTCACGGTCGGCTTCGCCGAGCAGGGCAAGACGATCGATGAGCAGTCCGTCCAGTTCGGCATCCGCGAGATCACTTCGGAGCTGACCAGCAACGGCAGCCGCCTGTTCCGCATTAACGGCAAGCCCATCCTGATCCGCGGCGCCGGCTGGTCGCAGGACATGCTCCTTCGTACCGACGAAGCCCGCCTCCGCAACCAGTTCCGCCTGGTACGCGACATGAACCTCAACACCATCCGTCTCGAGGGCAAGCTGGAAACCGAGGATTTCTTTCGCCTCGCCGACGAGCAGGGAATCCTCGTCATGCTCGGCTGGTGTTGCTGCGACCACTGGGAGCACTGGCGCGACTGGACCGCCGACGACTTGACGATCGCCACCGCCTCGCTGCGCTCGCAGATGCTCCGCTTGCGCCACCATGCCAGCCTGCTTGTCTGGCTCAACGGCAGCGACAATCCGCCGCCGGCCAACGTCGAAAGCGCTTACCTCAAGGTCGAGGCCGATACGCACTGGCCGAATCCCACGCTCTCCTCCGCGTCGCAAACGCCCACCACAGTCACCGGCCCCAGCGGCGTCAAGATGACTGGCCCCTATGACTATGTCGCGCCCAGTTACTGGTATGTGGATCACACCGAGGGCGGAGCCTTTGGCTTCAACACTGAAACCAGCCCTGGCCCGGCCATCCCCTCAATCGCCAGCCGTCAGAAGTTCCTTCCCGATCCCGACGCCTGGCCGCCCACTGCGAACTGGTCTCTCCATAACGGTGGCGGTGAGTTCGTCAATCTAAACGTCTTCAACGCTGCGATGGAATCCGTCTACGCCAAGCCCAGTTCCGCGGCCGACTACGAACGACTCGCCCAAACCATGGAGTATGACTCCGAGCGCGCCATGTACGAGGCCTACGCCAAGAACAAGTACTCCTCGACCGGGGTCATCCAGTGGATGCTCAACAATGCCTGGCCCTCGATGATCTGGCACCTCTACGACTACTACCTCGACGCCGGCGCAGGCTACTTCGCCGCCAAGAAGGCCTGCGAGCCGCTCCACATCCAGTACTCCTACGACGACCGATCCATCGTGGTGGTCAACAGCACCTACGAGCCAGTCGAAGGCCTCCACGCCAGCGTCGAAGTTCACAATCCGCAGTGGAAAGAACTCTACACGGCAGAAGCTGAGGTTCACTCTGCTCCCGACAGTTCGCAGCGCGTCTTCACCATCCCGGATCGCCTTTATTCGGACGCCGACCGCATCTTCCTCATCGATCTCAAGCTAACTGACGCCTCCGGGCGCATCGTCAGCCGAAACTTCTACTGGGTTCCGGGCATGTTGACCCAATTCGACTGGAACCGAACCGCCTACACCCATACGCCGGCCGAGCGCCACGAAGACCTTACCGCGATGACGAATCTGCCGCCGGCGCAGGTCTCCGCGGCCGCCGAAATCTCCGAAACGCCAAAAGGCCGCGAACTGCGCCTCCATCTCTCCAACAGTTCCGCGGCGTTAGCTTTCCAGGTTCACGCAGCTGCCCGCACCGCAAACGGGGGTCTCATCGCGCCCGTCTTCTGGTCCGACAACTGGATCGAGCTCGTCCCCGGCGAATCGCAAACCCTCACCGCGCTGCTGCCCCAGGACTCCCCCGCCGTTCCCGTCGTTCAGCTCGACGGGTGGAATATCGCTCCAGCCACCATCACGCCAGGAGGTATCGGCAGGTAAGATATTTGAACGATGAGGTTGCGCCCAGGCCGAGCGCTCGTCCTGCTGTTATGTTTCTTCCTGCTGGCGGGGCAGCGCCGCGCCGGAGCTTACTCCCTGCTCACCCACGAGCAACTCATCGACCTCACCTGGCAGCGGTCTATCGTTCCGCTGTTGCTCAGCCGATATCCCGGGCTCTCCACCGCCCAGCTCGACGAGGCTCGTGCCTACGCCTACGGCGGCTGCGTCATCCAGGACATCGGCTACTACCCCTTTGGCGACCAGTTGTTCTCCGACCTCACGCACTACGTCCGCTCCGGCGACTTCGTCGTTGCCCTCTTTCGCAATGCGCACAACGCCGACGAACTGGCCTTTGCCATCGGCGCGCTTTCGCACTACGTCGGCGACAGCCTTGGACACTCTCTTGCCACCAACGTCGCCGTTCCTGTCGAATTTCCGAACCTCCGTGCAAAATACGGCTCGACAGTAAACTATGGCGAGGGCAAGCATCAGCACGTCCAAACCGAGTTCGCGTTCGACATCAGCGAAATCGCCCATCACCACATGGCGCCGATCCACTACCTGCGCCACATTGGGCTCAAAGTGCCGGTCAAGCAGCTCGCGCTGGCCTTCTACCAGAACTACGGCCTTAGCGAAGACTTCTCAGTCCGCCGCGGCCGCCGCTTTAATGTGCGCGCCTACCGATTCGCTACCCGTACCTTTATCCCGCGCATCGCCTACGCGGTCACGTTGCTTCACCGCAAGCACGAGCCCGCGGAACCCGATACCCCCGAAGCCATCGAACTCGAGAAAGAAGTGGCCGCAATGGCCGCCGAGAACCACTGGGACGCTTACCGCCGCCACGCCGGCATTGGCACCTACCTGCTCGCCGGATTCCTCTTCATCCTGCCCAAAGTCGGACCCCTGAGTCTGGTGGCGGTAAAAGGACCCACGCCCGACACCGAGTCCGAATACATCCACAGCGTCGCCCTTTCCACCTCGGTGATCCGCCGCATGCTCGCCCGCTTCACCCCGCCGGAAAAACGGGACCTCCACGCTGCCGGCAGTTCCGCGTCTGTCGGCAGCGTGCCTTCGCGCACTCCTCCGCCAAATCGCGGAGATGGCGACGACGTCCCGCTCGCGTCGCGCGATCCGCATCATCCCTTGCCCAATCGCGACCTCGACACCGGCCGCGTCGTCCAGCCCGGGGGCTACCCGCTCACCGACGCAACCTACGCGGGTCTGCTCCACCGCCTGACTCAGCAGCGCACAACGCCCATCCCACCCGGCATAAAGGAAGACATTCAGACCTACTACTCGAACCTCAACCTTCCCATCACGACCAAGAAGGATCCCGATCAATGGGCCCAGGTCCAGGCCGACCTGAAAATCCTGGATGCCATGCCCACCAGCCGGGCCCCCGAACCCTACCCCACCTACGGCGACGAAGCAGCAGACGGCGAGCCGCAATAAAGGCCGTCTCAGTAGATCAAATACTCTGCCCGAATCGTCTTGAACTTCTCGTCCGCGTCCTGCCACTCCTCCGCGATTCGCCTCGGATCCTCGCCGGCCTCCAGCGCACTCTGGCTCGCCTTGCTCATCATCAGCGTGTCCAGCCCGGCAGCCTTGAACTTGCCCGGATACAGCTTGAGCAGCGCCGCCGCAATCTCCAGTCCCATCTCCGGCGCATCCAGCGCATTGCGCTCCGTCACCACGAGGTTGACGCCTCCGCACGGTTCGCCCGCGTACTCCGAGCTCCGCGGCGTAAACCGCACAGGCACAAACCTCGCCCCATCGATCTCTCGTGCATTCAGATACTGCGCCAGCGCTGCCGGCTCGATCCATGGCGCTCCAACCACTTCGAAGGGCGTGTCCGTCCCTCGTCCCACCGAGATATTCGTGGCCTCAATCATGCCCACCCCGGGATACAACGCCGCTTCGTTCAGGCTGCGCAGATTCGGCGACGGATCTACCCACACCTCGCCTGTCGCGTCGAACCAGTCGCCGCGCTGCCAACCTCGCATGGGAACCACCGTCAACTTTGCATCGATCCTCCGCTCCGCATTGAACATCGTCGCCAACTCGGCCATTGTCATCCCGTGCCGGAGCGGCGTCTGCCAATAACTCACAAACGATTCGCGTCCCGCGTCGGCCACCGGTCCCTGCACGAACGCGCCCGTAATCGGATCCGGCCGGTCGAGCACTACGAGCTCCTTGCCCGCCTTCGCCGCCGCCTCGAGGAAATATCCCAGCGTCGTCTCGTAGGTGTACATCCGTACGCCCGCATCCTGGATATCGAAGACAATCGCGTCCAGCCCAGCGAGCATATCCGCCGAGGGCCTCCGCTTCGCATCGCTGTCGCCGTAGACGCTGTAGATGGGCGCACCCGTCGCCGCATCGCGCGAGTTGGCGATCTCCGCCGTGTCGACGTTGCCCTCGAACCCATGTTCCGGACTGAATATCGCAGCCAATTCGAGTCCCGCAGCATGCGCCAGAATGTCCACTGTGCGCCGACCCTCACGGTCCACCGACGCCTGGTTTGCCACCAGGCCGATCTTCCGTGGGCGCGCCGCATCGGGATGAAGCTCCCTGAATCCGTGGCTCTCCAACACGTCGATTCCCGCTTTCACATCTCCATTCCGCGACTCCATCCGCCGCGCCGCCGTCATTGACTCGCCATACCCGGTGATCCGCGCCAGCCGCAGTTTGTCGTTCTCGCTCACCGTCAAATCCAGCGCATCTGCCACCGCCGTCGCCACCTTCCCGCGCAGCGCCACAGCGGACTTGCCCCCGCGCGGATGCACCGCATTCGTCAGGAGGATGATGTAGGTGTCCGTCAGCGGATCGATCCACAGCGACGTGCCCGTGAACCCCGTGTGCCCGAACGACCCCACCGGCAGCAATTCGCCGCGATTGATCGAGAACGGAGAGTCGATATCCCAGCCCAGCCCGCGCACGCTCGACGCATTCGCCGGCTGTTGCGGAGTGGTCATCTTCTCGATCGCCAACGGGCTCAGAATCTTCGTGCCGCTCAGCAGCGCCTGCGCAAACTTCGCCAGGTCATCGGCCGTGGAAAACAGCCCCGCATGACCCGCCACTCCGCCCATCCGCCGCGCCGTCGGATCGTGCACCACACCGCGCAGCATCTCGCCATGATCGTCGAACTCGGTCGGCGCGACGCGCGGCCGCCACGCCTTCGGGGGCAGAAAGCGCGTCTCCCTCATTTCCAGCGGCTCGAAGATATGCTTTGCCGCGTACTCGTCCAGCGGCACGCCCGTTACTTGCTCTACAAGAAATCCCAGCGTTTCGTAGTTGATGTCGCTGTAGACAAACTTCGCCCCCGGCGGGTTTACCGGCCTCTCTTCCATCGCCATGCGAAAAGCCGTCCCGCGCCCTTGCCAAGGCGCAGCCAAATCAAGGTCCGGCCGCAGCCCGGAATAGTGCGTCATCAGCTCGCGGATCGTAATCTCCTGCTTGCCGTTCTGCGCGAAATCCTTCAGATAGCCTGAAACCGGATCGTTCAGCCGGATTCGCCCCTCTTCAACCAGTTGCATCACCGCAGTGGTTGTCGCAATGCACTTCGTCAGTGACGCAAGATCGAAGATCGTGTCCACCGTCATCCGCTCGCGCGCAGGTTCCAGCGACCGTTCGCCGAATGCCTTGCGATAAACCACTTTCCCGTTGTGCCCGACCAGCACCACGCCGCCCGGGATGTTGCCGCTCGCCACGGCATGCTCCAGGATCGCGTCGATATTCCTGAGCCGCGCCTCCTGCGTCACCGGTTCATTGCCATCGTGCTCCTGGGCGCAGCACGCTCCCGCCGCCGCCGCCAGTACCAGAAACATGCAAACGCAGCCCCAGTATCCGTCCCTCAGCAATATTCGTCGCATTTCACTCCACATAGGGCCAATGACTCGGCCACACACGCCAGCTTCACGCCGCCGTTTTCAGGGTCGATCTTCCATCCATCAGCTTGCTGGCCGCATACCCCACCGCAAACGTCGCCGCGCTTCCCACCGCCACGTACCACGTGAACGGCAATCGTGTGCCCAGCCAAAGGTACACGTTCAGTGCAAATCCGCATGCCATTCCTGCCATCGCACCGTGCTCCGTCGCTCTCTTCGTGAGAACGCCAAGAAGAAACACACCCAGCAGCGCGCCGTAGGCTACCGATGCGATCGATAGCCCCATCTCCAGAACCTTGCCGCCGTTGCGCGCAAGGATCGCCAGCCCAAACAGCAGTACGCCCCAAACAATCGTCGCCCGCCGCGCCAGCCGCAGGCGCGTCTCCTCGCTCGACAGAGGCCGCACCCGCGTGTAGAAATCCACAACCGTGGTTGAAGATAGCGAATTCAGCGCTGCGCTCAGGTTCGACATCGCCGCCGCCAGGATTGCGGAGATCAGCAGCCCGCTCAATCCGTGCGGCATGCGGTTCACCACAAATGCCGGGAAGATCGTGTCGGTCCGCGTGAATGGCATCGGCGGCGGGTCTATCCGGTAGAACACGAACAGCATTGCACCCACCAGCAGAAACAACCCAAACTGAAAGAAGATCGCCACGCCGCTCGAGAGCAGCGCCGCCTGCGATTGCCGCTGGTTTCGCGCCGCCAGCAGCCGCTGCACGATCAGTTGATCCGTCCCATGGCTCGCCGTCGTCAGAAACGCGCCGCCGATCACTCCGCTCCACAGCGTGTAGGTCGCCGACAGATTCCAGGACGTATCGATCATGCGGAACTTGCCCGCCGCGCCCGCAACGGCAAGCACCGTCGTCCATCCACCCGGCACCAGGTGCAGGATCGTGAACAGCGCCACGACCGTTCCCGAAAAATAGATCGCGAGCTGCACCACGTCCGTCCAGATGACGGCCGCCATCCCGCCTTCCAACGTATATGCGAGCGTCAGCAGAGTCACAATTGCGATGGCTGCCACGTCGCGTCCCCAGTCGCTCAGCCCCGCCAACGCGCTCCCCAGCGCCACGCGCACCACGATCGCGACCGCGAACACGCGAACACCTTCGGCGGCTCCCCGCGTTGCCAGGAACAGGGCAGCCGTTAGTGTGCGCAGCTTCTCGCCGAATCGACGCTCGATAAGCTGATACGCCGTAACCAGTTCGCCGCGAAAATACTGCGGGACGAGCACAAAGCTCACGATCACGCGGCCCACCAGGTATCCGAGAACAAGCTGCAGAAAGCGGAAATCGCTGCTGAACGCAAGACCTGGAACGCTGATGATGGTCAGCGTGCTCGTCTCCGCCGCCACGATCGACAGCGAGATCGCCCACCAAGGCGCCGAGTTCCCGGCGAGGAAATAGTCCTTTACCGTGCGCTGCCGCCCGCGAAACTGCAGACCGAACAGCGTCACGCCGGCTAGGTACGCCGCGATCACCGCGAAATCCAGCGCGTTCAGCCCCATCTACCGCCCTCATCCAAGTAGCCGTGCTGCGTCCCTACCCGCAACACGGTTCGGCCGTGCAAAACGGATGGTTTGAGCTTACGGTACTGGACCCGCCAGGCGGTTCGGCCATGCCGCGATCTCATGGCTCATACTTCTTGTGTGCCGAGACTCAATCGCCGGATTGCCATCGCCGCGTCGGTCGCCGCGTTCGCCGCGATTGCGATCGCAGCCCCTCCGCCCGCCTGGCGGATCGCAGTCGATCATGCCGCCATGACCGCACCGGCAGCTCGAATCGTGGTTGTCGACATTGCCACCGGCCGCCTCCTCGCCACACATCATCTCGACGAGGCCCGGCGCACGCTCGCCGCTCCAGGCTCGACACTCAAGCCGCTCATTCTTTATTCAGTCCTCGCCTCCAACCGCTGGGACTCCAATCGCCGCATCGTCTGCAATCGCCGGCTCGTTCTGGCTGGCCACCGCCTCGCCTGCTCGCATCCCACTGCTCCGCCCTTCGACGCGCGCGAAGCCCTCACATGGTCCTGCAACACCTACTTCGCCGAGGTCGCCCGCTCTTTCGGTCCCGGCGAACTCGGAGCCATCCTTCGCCCCTCCGGCCTACTCGGCGAATCCGGTCTTGCGCGCGACGAAGCCATCGCCGAGTTCAGCGAGCCTCGTAGCGTTGAGACCACGCAACTCACCGCGCTCGGCGTCGCCGGCATTCGCGTTACGCCGCTCGAACTTGCCGCCGCCTATCGCTGGCTCGCCCGCGAGCTGGCCATTCACGCAGACTCGGTCGCCGCCCAAACCGTCCGCGCCGGCCTCGAAGACTCGGCGAGCTTCGGCATGGCCGGGCCGGCAAGCCTCGGCGGAGTTCCTGTCGCCGGCAAGACCGGCACCGCCGAGAATGTCTCTTCGATACAGACACACGGCTGGTTTGTCGCCCTGGCTCCGTCCGCGAACCCGCAGGTCGTCATCGCCATCTATCTTCCCGCTGCCCGTGGAGCCGGCGCCGCGCGCCTTGCCGCGGATCTGCTCGCTGCCTCGCCGCTGAGGAATCGATGACCGCCCGCGCCGTATCGCGCCAGCTTACCGGCGCACTCCTCGCGGCCACCATCGCTCTCTTCGCCGGGCGACCTTCGGTGCCTCCAACTGTTCAGGCTGCCGCACCGGCGCTCGGTTCCCGCGCCACTCTCCGCGTAGGCCTCTGGACGCTGTGGCACGACCGCGAACTCAAACTCACGCCCGGCAAAGCCGCTACTTTCCGCACCTGCGAAACCTGCGTCCCGCGGCCGCTGGCCAACACCGCGACTCTCCGCGCCGGTGGCAACAACATCTCCTTCTTCGCAGGCGGCGCACCAACGCATTCAACTCAGATCCTGATCGCCGGCTCCATCACGCTCGCTGCGCACGGCGAAACCGTCACTCTGCACAACCCGCTCACCATCAACGCGCGCAACGGCACGCTCATCATCGCCGTGACGCTCCCCGTGGAGAACTACGTCGAGCGCGTCGTCGCCAGCGAGAGTTCGCCTGCGGACAGCGCGGAATCCCTCAAAGCTCTCGCTATCGTCGTCCGCACTTACGCGCTGCACGAAAGCCATGGCCACTTCGGCTACGACCTTTGCGACACCACGCACTGCCAGCATCTGCGATGGTCTGCCGCAGCCACTGCGCCAGACGAGTCCGCGACCCTCGCCACCGCCGGCGAAACGCTTTGGTTTCATGGTCATCGTGCGCTTGCCTATTTCAGCAAGGATTGCGGCGGCCAAACCGCGTCGCCGTCTGAGATCTGGCCCCGCGCAGTCTCCGCAACCTATTTGCCCTCGCGTCCCGATCCCTACTGTGCACGGCTTGGGAGTGCCGAATGGGACTCCGAACTTTCTTACGCAGATCTCTCCGCCGCAACGGCCGCATATGGCCTCGCGGCTACGGGATGGGAGCAGCTCATCGTTTCGCGCCGCGCTCCATCGGGCCGCGCTCTCGCGCTTCGCCTCGGCAACACCGAAATCTCTGCCGAAGATTTCCGCATCGCTATCGGCGAGTCGTTGGGTTGGAATAAGGTTCCCAGCACATGGTTCGAAGTCACCCGCCAGGGAGACCGCTTCCTCTTTCACGGCCGCGGATGGGGCCACGGCGTCGGCCTCTGCCAGAAGGGCGCTGCGGCGATGGCTGCACAGAATCAGACCTCTCGCGACATCCTCTCGCAATACTTCCCCGGAGCCGAATCTGCGGACGAAACTACCGGCATTGCGTGGAAAACCTTCGTCGGGAGCAGTCTCATTCTCGAAACTCTCGATGCTGCCGACGCAGCCTATCTTCCGCAACTCGAACGTGCGCGAGCCGAGGCCTCACAGCGCTCCGGATTGAACGCATCGGCCCGCTTCACCGTTCGCGCCTTCGCCTCCACCTCGGCTTTTCGCGACACGACGCTCTCGCCAGGATGGATCGCCGCTTTCACGCGCGGCGACTGGATCGCCTCGCAGCCTTTGCGCACGCTTGCCGCGCGTCACCTGCTCGCTCCAACCATGCGTCACGAGTTTCTGCATGCATTGATCGAGCGCGAATCCACTTCCGCAACGCCGCTCTGGCTTCGCGAAGGACTCGCCGAAACCTGGGGCGAAGACCGGCCCGTGTATTCCGCGACGATTCACGCTCCGCCGGCGCCCGCGCTCCGCTCTCTCGACAACGCGCTCGCGCATGCAACGTCTGAGACCGAATCCCGGGCCGCCCACCTCGCCGCCGGCTGGTATGCTGCCCGCCTGCTCGAACGCTTCGGCCGCAATCAGGTTCTCGCGTGGCTCCGCTCAGGCGTTCCCGCCTCCGCCCTCGCCGTTCTCGGGCAGCGGTAAGCTCACCGCGTTGCTCTTACCGCCGCTCGGCCGGTCGACGCGCACACCTGCTCCCAGCAGATCGCCTGAATCCTCATCGCGCCGCTTCGCGCCATCGCTGCACAGCAGCGTCATCCCCCACGCCAGCACCGCAACCCAGCTCAGGATCGCCAGCAAGTATGCGCCCAGCAGCTTCAGCGCCACGCGCCACACCTGCGCAGTCACCGACCCATGCGGCTCGACCGCGAAGAACGACACCGGCCATGCCACGCCGATCAGCACCGCTCCCAGCACGCCCGGCCACCACCGCCAATTCAGCCATGCACGCAGCACACGTCGCCACGGCAGCCGCAGCCCCCACGCGGCCGAGCCCATCAACGGCATCAGCAGGCCCGGTAGAATCACCCACCGCAGCGTGCGCTCCACATAATTGAGAAGCCAGGCGATATGCTCCTCTGTCGCAATCTTCGCCCTCGCCCCAGCGCCAAATCGTGAGTTCAGATATCCCGCCCACAACGTGATCTGATCGTCGAACTTGTCGAGCATCCACCAGGCCGCCCACGCGACGACGATCCACAAGAGCAGCGTCGCAGCGCCCCATGCGATCGAGACCCGGCGCGAATCCGCGCCTTCCTTTGCCGTCTGCCGGCGTACGAGCGCCCACACCGTCCCGGCCTGCATCAGCAGGAATAGCGCAAGCAACAGCACAGGAATCAGCAGTGTGAACAGCACCTGCCACCAGTGCTTCTCCGCAATGCGCGTCCAGCCGATTCCCGCGACGAACAACAGCGCCAGACCCACAACCTGAGTTGTGCACCAGCCGCGCGCCCGCCACAATCTCTGCGCCCAATCTCCAGCCAACTGCTGCGTCAGGGAAAGCCAGCCAGCGTTCATGGCAGCACCTCGAGCGCCGCCGGATCGGTCGTTGTTTGAATCTCCGGTTGATACATCGGTCCCGCCGCCGCCGGGCTGATCGCAAACTTGCCCGGGTTCACCACCTTCAGCAGGTACACATACTCGCGCCGCCCGCTGAAATCCGTGTTGAAGAACGCTGCGCGGTCGTCGTGAAACTCCTTGCGAGTGAACCAGTCCGCCCACCAGTCCGGCTTGTGGTTCAGCGTGTAGAGTCCCGTGTTCGGCAGGAACTCCGTCCCCGCCGGAATCGGATCTTCGGCCAGGAGGTACTTCCAGTCAGTCCCGCTCAGCGCCAGCCGCACCGCGAGGATGTCGCCAACATGCGCCTGCCGGTTCAGCGGCGCCAGGTCGTATGTGATCGCATCTGTCGGCTTGTCCTGCTTCTTCTGCAGGAGGTAGTAGTCGCGCGTAATGTTCAGCGCCAGCTTGCCCTGCTGGTAGAGCCGCTTGTCGGCCGAGTACCACGCGCTCTCCGCCGACCAGTACGTGATTCCGTTGCCGCTCTTGCGGATCGTCACCTGCCCTCCATCGCCGCTCTGCGCGGCCGGCACCTTGATGCGCCACGGCGCCGCAAACGCATCCGAGGGGTCGAAGTGCCGCTTGCCTGCGCTCGCGCCGTTCACCAGCACCTCCACATCCGACGCGTTGGCCAGTTCGCCGCTCACGGCGAGATAATCCGTCAGCCCCTCGATCACCATCGCCGTCTGCTTCGTCGAGAACCAGTAGCCTCCATCGCGATGCTCCGACAGCCATCGCGCCGCCTTCTCCAAAAGCGGGCTCGCGCGATCCTGGCGCGCCAGCAGCTTCAGCGCCATTGCCGTCGTCTCCGGCTGCGTGTCGCCCCAGAAGTCGAGGTACTCGTCGTAAGCGCCTTCCCAATGGGCGTCGAAATCGGTCATCTTCGCCTTCTTCTCCAGCAGGCTTGCCGCATCCTTGGCACGGGCGTCTCTGGCCGCATCCAGCGCCAGTCCCACCATCGCCAGGCCCTCGTCGCTCAGCTTGTCGCGCGAGTCCCACGCCTTGTCCACGCTGTCTTTCGGCGCGCCGCCCGTCGTAGCCAGCGCCCACACCGCGTATGCGCGCAGCCCAGCAATCATGTTCTTGTGCTGTGACAGCATCGACGTAAGCCACGCGCGCGCCTTCGCCAGCCGCTCGTCGTCGACCTTGAATCCAGCCTCCTTCGCCTGGCCCAGCCCGCTGATCACATACGCAGTCATGAATACCTTGCTGTCGTCGTCCGGCCACCATCCCCACCCGCCGTCGTCATGCTGGTAGCCGGCCAGCCGTTCCATCCCGGCCGCCACCATGTCGTTCAGCGTCTTTCTGTCGATCGGCGGCTTCAGGTGGAGCTTGTCCACGGCCTGCGCCACAATCAGATCCGGCAAGAAACTCGACATGGTCTGCTCGGTGCATCCCCACGGATACCCGGTCAGATAATCCAGCGCGTCGAACACCGTGCCCGCCACGCTCGGCGCGACAGTGATCGTCAGCATTCGCGTCCCCGCATCCGATCCCGTCGGATACTTGTACGGCCACTGGTTTTCGCCCTGACCTGAGAACACCACGCCCGCGCCTGCGGCCCGCTGCTTCACGCCATAGGGCAGCACAGGCAGCGTCATCTCCAGTGCGTCGCTCTCCTCGTTCGTCAGCGCCTTCGCCGTCAGCAACGCGTTGCCGGTCGACTTCGCGCGCACCCGCCAATCCACGTAGCTCTCGCCCTTGGCCGGAATGCTGATCTTCTGCGTCTGCCCGGTCATCACGTCCACGCCCGTTACGTCCAGCGCAAACGTCACATCTTTCGCCGTCTCCAGATAATTGTGCGCAATCACGCGCAGCACCGTCTCGTCGCCCTTGCGGAAGAACCTCGGCGCCGCCAGCCGCACAATCAGGTTCTTGCGCACGAGCACGCGCGTCACCACGCCGCCGGCCTTTCCATCGTCGGTCATCGCGCGAATCGTCGATCGCCAAGTCGTCAGCGCGTCGGGGAAGTTGAACTCCACGCGCGCGTGTCCATCCGCGCCCGTTCGCACATTCGGATTCCAGTACGCGGTGTCCGGAAACGCCTTCCTCACCTTCGGAACTACAAGATCCGATCCCGGCTTCACCTGCGCCAATCGCGGATGAAACATCCCCGCGCCGGCGTCCAGCTGTGCCAGCAGCGGGCTCTTTGTCCCGGCCTCGCCCGAAAAGTAGAAATCGAACGACGTCTGCGGATTCAGATACACAAATCGTTGCGGATAAAACCGCGCCACAATGTCGCCGCTCTCGTCTGGCCGCACCGAATAGAGCGCCTCATCCACTTCGCCAAAGCTCAGGTCCGCCTCCACCGGCTTGCCCTGCGAGTCCGCCGCCATCACGTCGAAGCTGCCCTTCTCGCCTGGCAGATACTTCGGCTTGCTCGGCGTCACCGTCACCGTCAGCGTTCGCTCCAAGCGCGGAACCTTCAGGCTCTTCTGCGCCGTAATAAGCTGATTTTCATGCACGATCACCGCGCTGACGACCAGGTTCGGCTGCGCGCGCATCGTAATCGGCACATCGAATGCGATGCTCTCGCTTGTCCCGTGCAGCAGCTGCCGCGACTGCACCGTGTCGCCTTCGGCGGTCACCACCGCCCACGACTCCTTCAGCCCGGTTACCAGCAGCAAATGCGCTGTGTCGCCCACGTTGTACGACTTCTTGTCCGCGATGATTTGCGACTGCGTGTTCGCGTTGTACCACTCGCCGCCGCCGTTCCAGATCCACACCCACGTCTTGCCTTCCACGGTGCGCTGTTCCGGCGTCTGCGCGCTGGCCGTCACCTCAAAGTCGCCATTGCTCCCGCTGCCGATATTCCCCAGGTCCACCAGGACCGTTCCATCGGCGGCCGTTGTCGCGTCGCGCGTCGCAACCGGCGTCACCTTCCGCTGGCGCGTAACTGAGTCCCACTGGATCGACGCCGCAACTACGTGTACAGGGGTCTGCACCGCCTTCTGGTCGTAGTCCTGCGCCGTCACCTTCACGCTCACCGGCTTGCCGCCCTCGAACACATAGCTGACCGGCTCCGCGATCAGGCGAAACGATCCATACGTCGCCAGCACGGTTGAATGTCCCGCCACCTCGCGGTTCGCTGCATCCGTTACCCGCGCTTCGATGCGATAGTCCTGGTCGGCATGCTTTGAATCGACCGCTACCGGCACGCTGACCGCCAGCCTCCCGTTGGCATCGAGCACGCCTTCATGCTCCTGCTGCTCCGTCTCCTCCGAATACGGTTCTTCCTCGCCAGTCTCACCGGGCTCCTCGGCCGCGGCCTCGCTGTCTGCCGCCTCGTCTTCGCTGTCCTCGTCCCACCACCAGTGCTGAGCGGTGTGCACCACCCACTTCACCTTCGCGTTCGCTACCGGCTCGCCGAAGAAGTAGCGCGCCTCAATCGTCGCCTGGATCGCGTTCCCCTGCAGAATTCGCTGTGCCGCCGGCTTCACCGTCACCTGGTACTCCGGCTTCTTGTACTCCTCGACGTAGAAGGTGCCATAGGCAGCGTATTGCCCGTTGGCCTTGATATTGATGCTGTAGTAGCCCAGCGCCGCGTCCGATTCGAGATTCAGGTCGATCGCCACTGTTCCGTGCACCGACACTTGAACATCCTTGCTCACCACGTCCTTGTTGTCCGGCCCCGTCACGGCGATCGCCACCGCTTTCTCATCTGGCAGAACGACTGTGTCGTCCTTCTTGCGACGGAGGATCCCCTTGATGTGCACGGTGTGCCCTGGCCGGTACACGGGCCGGTCCGTGTAGACGTAGCCTGTCAGGTCGCTGGTCTGCCCGCCCATGAACTGATATCCCCACGGCGACACGATAGCTGCGTCGTCCCCGCGCCGCGCCAGAATCCACACCTGCTCCGGCTCCGCGCCGCCACCCGCTCCCGGCAGGTTGGCGCCCCGCATCGTCATCGATAGCGTCGCCATCCCGCTCGCGTCCGTCACGCCCGAGGACTGCAGCTTCTGCCCCGTCCACAGCGACACGTCGGCCTTCTCGATCGGCGCTCCCGTCTTGCGGTCGGCGATATATAAGTCCGCCCGCCCGCTCGCTCCGCGTTCCACCGCGGCGATTCGCGTCACGATGGCCACCGTGTACGCCTTATAGGTCCCGTCCGTCGCTTCAATCAGGTATATGCCCGCGCCAAGCCCGTCAACCGGCAATTGCTGTGTCTCGCTCACCAGCGCGGGCGGCACTTCGAGCCGCCATCGCGCAACAAGCTGGCTTTCGTTCAGCAGCGGAACCTGCGCGAACTGCGTCGCCGCCACCACCTTGCTGCGCTTGCCCAACTTGCCCTGTTGCTCGCGGAAGCTGTCCCTCGCATCGTCGGTAAACTGCCCGCGGAAGAAGTGCCGTACCATGTACCACAAATGAGCCTTGTAGTCATGGATCCGCTCGATCCACGTCTTCTCCTCGATCTGCTCGGCCGGCGACCACGACTTTGCTCCGAAGCTGTGGATGTCCTTGAGCCCCGAGAAGAACTTGAGTGCGTCTCTCACCTTGTATACGCGGAACTCGAGTGCCGGCACATTCCGCGCGAAGAGCTGGACCTTCACACTCTCGCCCGGCGAAAACGTCCGCGACGTCGATAAGGAAAACGTGCGCGGCGCATCCTTCGCCGCCGCCGGAATCGCAAACAGACAGGCTGCAACGAGGGCTGGCATCGCACGGCCAAATGCGAATTTACGCCGGCAGCTTTGCGTGGGCGAAGCTCCAGAGGTTCTTGGAGAGCACGCCTTCAGCCGTGCCGCAAACGCCTCGCTTTCGACGTGGGCTCTAGCCCTTGAAGACAGTTCTCCGTTTCTGGTGCAACCGGACTTCGCCTTGCATACCCTCATGGGATTCCTCGCAGAATATTCCAGCGGTACACTCCGAGAAAGTTGGGATTCTGAACCAGTGGCCGCCACTGCGGCTGAGGATGATCGATCAGCTCCGCCAGGGCCACACGCCGGATCTCGCCCGGCTGGTTGTGATCCGGACCCGTGTGGTACACCACTTCCGCCGCCGCGCCCGCGCGCGCCACAATCATCGAGTGCCAAGGCGACGACTGCCCGAATTGCCGGTAGAACAGGAGGTCGCCGGGCAGCGCCTGGCGCACGTCGCGGCTCACGAAGTGGGCGTTTCGCTCTACCAGAGTCTTGGCATCGGCGAATTGCGCGAACGCGCCGCCGCTCGCGTCCGCCGCGTGGAACGGACCCCCCTTCACGCGGAACAGCCTCATTCCCAGCGGCGTCCCCGGATAGGTCCACTCGCGAATCTCGCCCGGCGGTGCGGCGACCTCGATTCGCGTCGCCAGGAACCAGTTCTCGTCATGCCGCCGCAACGCCTCGCGATACGCGAAGCGAAGCAAGCTCGCGCAGTCGGCAATCTCCGCCGGGACCTCCGTTCGCGGCCGGATCGACTCAAACTCCGCAATGTGGGTGAACCACTGCCGGAACGCTGCCTGATCTGCCGGATCCTTGAGCCGCAAAAAATCCGGCGTTCCGTCGCCGTAGCTGTCCGTCCATCTCAACGCCGCCGCCGGTGCTTTCACACTTGGCTTTGTCGCAGTTACCAGCGCCGCCGGCGTCGCGCGCGGCTTCGCCCGGCGTGGCTGGCGGATGGCAAACTCCACCATGCGCAGCAGCAGGATCAGCACCGCCACCGCCACCAGCACGATCAGCAGCAAACGTCCGGAACGGCCCGTCCGTCTAGTTCTTTGAATGGAACCGGCTCTGGCGCTCGCGTTCACTCGAATGGCCTGAAGAAGGTCGCACTCATCCTACCGCGAAACCGGAGTCCTTTCCGCCTGAAATGCGTCCAAAGATCGAAGGGGGCGTAGAATGCCGCTATGAGGCGATTCGCTGCGGTTGCGATCCTCGTCACTGGGCTGGCTGTTCCTGCGCTCGCCCAGCATGGCGCCGCTGGCCACGCCAATTTCTCGGGTCACGCCGCGCCGGCCCCACGCGCAGGGTTCCGCGCTCCGTCCTCCGGTCACTTCGCCATCCCGTCCCGCCCAACCGCACCTGCCCGTTTCGGTCCTTCCCGCGTCGCGCCTTCGGGACCTGTGCGATTCAACCCAGGCAACTTGAGAGGGCCCGGCGCCGCCAGTCCCACGTTTCGCTATGGCTATCCCGGACAGCGCGCCGGATATCGCGGCAATTGGGGTCAGGATGGAGATCATCGGGGCGGCCGCGACCATGACCATGATCGTGACCACCATCGCCGGGCCTACATCCGCGTTTACAACTGGGGTTATCCGTACCCCTACACCCCTGGATTCTCGATTTGGCCCGGCTATCCCACGGTCATTGATGACGATAGCGGATACGACGACTCATCCGCCGAGCAGGACTACCCTCCGTATAACGGCTATGCGGACCAGAGGGCCGGCGGTTACGCGGACCAAGGCGACAATGGCCAATACTACGGCGGTCCCCAGTATGGATACCCTGACCAGGAGGAGCCTGCGCAACGTTGGCCTTCGATCGGCCCCAACGCGCCGCCGTACCCTCAATCGCAGCCATATTCCCGGCCGGCGCCCGTCGCCGCAGCCCCTGAGACCGCCGTCACGCTGGTCTTCAAGAACGGCCGCACCGAGCAGGTCCATAACTACGTGTTGACCAAGACCTACATATTCGTCGGCGATGCCAGGGGCGTAACCATCCCCATCGACCAGATCGACGTCGCCGCCACTGAGCAGGCCAATTTCGATGCCGGCATCGACTTCCACTTGCCGAAGGCTGCGAACTAAACGCAGAGGGTCCGCACAGGGTCTCAGGGTTCCTCCTGCCGCGCATCGATCGGAATCTGTTTCTCGCCGCCGGCTTTCTCGCGAAACCTCGTGAATGTAGCGCCGTCCTCGATCAACTTCCACGTTTCTGTCGACTTGAGGATTCTTCCGTCTTCGCGCTCCTCGGCGTAGAAGACAAGGCTCAAGTCGATCCAGACGGCTCGCGCATGAAACTCGCCTCCACACCGATTCGCGACGGCAAGCCACTGGCGGGTGGCCTGCCGCGCGTGCATCGGTGTTCTTACCGCGACGCCCCTGCGGGCGCGCCGTCGACCGCCTCCTTCACTGTCTGTTCCGGGGTCGCGGACTTGGTCGCCTGGCGCTCCATGAAGGCCTTCAGGAGCTCAGCCCGGTTCGCCCTGAGGTCGAGCCCGGTGCGCACGGTTGGATAAGGCTTGTCGCCCATTGTTCCCGTCCACAGGATCCGATTGTACTTGGCTGAGTCGAGATGATCTTCGATCGAGAAGTCCATGCCCCTGGTCTGCTCCGCCCACCACTTGGAGTCGTGCAGCGGTTTCACGTTGCCGATGGTGACGCCGTGGGCCTTGAACGCAGCCGCCGGAATGGGCAGTGTGGTGCCCGCCAGCAACGGCGAGGGCGTTGCAGTGTAGGTCCAGGACTTCTGGTCCAGGTCGAACGCCTCGGCCATGGGCCGCGCGTTGGCATCGTTCAGGTTCAGGTGCGGCGTGCCCAGGATATCTTCGATCGTGCGCACCATGCTCACAGTGTTGTGAAAGCGAGAGTCGACATGGCCCTGCTTGACGTAGGGACCGGCAATGAACGCGATGCTGCGATGCGCGTCCACGTGGTCGCCGCCGTCCTGCGCGTCGTCTTCAATCATGAAGATGAGTGTGTTCTTGCTGTAGAGCTTGCTGTGGGCCACCGCCTGCACCAGCAACCCGATGGCGTAGTCGTTGTCGGCCACCTGCAGCTCCGGCGTATTCACGCCATTGATGGCTGTGTCATAGTTGCCGGTGTGGTCGTGCATCAGGCGCACCAGCGACAGTGCCGGCAATCCGCCGTTGGCGTCGAATTGCTGGAACTCGCGGTTCCACTCCTGGAAGCGATAGTAGTCTGGAAAGCTGTTGTCGAAGCCGCGGAAGTAGATGTCCGTGTACGGCGCGAGGAACGGGCTGGTGGAGTAGCCGACCTGCAGATTGTCGGCGAAGGGCGTCGGGTCTTCCGGGATGTTCAGCGCGCCAAAGGCCGCAGGCAGGTTATAGCGCGCCAGATCGAGGAACATGCCGTAGTTGCGCACCGACAGCCCGGCCGCATTCGCCGCATTCCAGATGTAGCCTTCGCCAATGCCGCCGTCGGAGTTGTCCGGCGCGGCCACGTTGCCGGTTCCAGGCAGCAGGTTCGGTGCGCCTCCTTGCGTGTTGCCGGCGAGAGCGCCCAGCGGATCCGCTGCAGTCCTGGCCGCAAAGCTGCCAATGCCCACATTGATGTTGCGGTTCGTGCCCTCGGCGTTGTTGTCGCCGCCGCGACCGGCGTAGTTGACCGGGATCTCTTTCTCGATGGTGTCGGTCGTGCGCGCCGAGGTCGACCAGGGCCATCCGTCGCCGCTCACTTCCGAGGTGTCGTAGAAGTTGTCGAAGTCGACGAATTTGCCGGCTAGAGCATGCTCGTTGGGCGTGATGTCTGCGCCGAACTACGTCAGATCGGGATCGCCGTTACCCACAGCCAGATCGCCGAGAATCTGATCGTAGGTGCGGTTTTCCTTGATGATGTAAATCACGTGCTGGATCCGCTTGTGCAGCTCCTCCATCTTGTTCTTCTCTTCCCAGGTGAGCGAGCGGTCGAAGTGATCGTTTTGGAGGACGCGCTGCGTCAACGCACTCAGCTCGCCGAGGGAAGGCGTGGGCATCGTCTGGAAGCCGCCCTTCGTCAACTGCCAGTCGTATTGGTTGGAGGCGGGGCAGTTGGGAATCGTGCCGTTGCCCACCGGCACGCCCGAGTAGCAGAACTGCGGATTCGGACCGTTGGCGCTTTTGCCGTTGACGACGTAAAGCCGCTTGCCGTCGGCGCTCACGCTGACTGAGTTGGGATAGAAGCCGGTCGGAATCAGGCCGGCAACACGGCTTTCTTCCACCTCACGGTCGAGTGCGACCACCGCGACCGCGTTCAGGCCGCCGTCAGTGACATAGAGCGTCCTTCCGTCCGGCGAAAGGGCGAGGCTGTTGGGATTGGCGCCGTTGAACCTCTTGTGACCCGCGCCGAAGAATGGCGATTCAACCGGCGCACCGGCCTTGATCTCGCCGATCAATTGATTGGTTGCGGTGTTGATGACCGCGACCGAGTCGGAGTTGTCTTCGGCAACGTAGAGCGTTTTCTGGTCCCGGCTCAGGACCGAGCGGTTGGGATTGCCGGAGACCGTAACGCGGGTGATCAGAGACGGCGTGCCGCTGATGTTCACGACATCGATTTCACGGTCGCGGATGCTGGAGATGTAGGCCGTGCTGTTGCCCACGATCGAGACCCAGTAGGGGAAGGTGCCACCGGAGACGCCGGTGCCCGTTGCCGGGCTGATCACACCAGGACGCAAATCGAATTCGCCGCTCTTCACCCATCCCGACGACGTGAGGCTCAGTATGCTGATCGAATCGTTCTCATAGTTGGCGACCACGATCGTCTGCCCATTCTGCGAGACCGCCAGGCCGGAGGCCATCGGCTGCGTGATCAACCCGAGCCCGCCGGCGTTGCCCAGTGCGGGATTGGCCGCTGCATAGTGGCCGAGCGGCACCGGCGAACCCGCAATTTCGGCCCACACTCCGCCAGACAGTCCATAGATGTGAACGTCGTCGTCCGCTCCGCCGGCTACGTAGAATTCCAGGCCGTTGGGATTGAACGCCAGGCCGCTGTAGGTGTTCGGAACCTGAAGCGCCTGCTTCTGCACGGGATTGCCGCTCGATATATCGAAGACAAAGACGTATTCATTGGAATCGGCGGTATTTTCGTTGCCGGCATTGGCTCCGCTCGTGAAGGCCACGAGGTTGTATCCGCTTGTCAGGATCAGCAGCGTTTTTCCGTCCGGGCTGACAGCGGTTGTCACAGCCTGACCGGCCGTGTAGGAAGGATTGTCGGCAAGGTTCGGATTCAGCGCCTGGAACCGCGCGCCGATGGGCGCAAGCGGTGTGATGATCTGTCCCGTGCTGACGCGCTGCGGCTCGCCGGTATTCGGTTGCGCATTCGCGCCGCCCAGCGTTATCGAAAGGCTGCCGGCCAGGAAGGCGGCGGCCATCCAAGGGCGTGGAAAGAAGAATTTCTGCATGGGATGTCCTCCTCGAAGATGGGTGAGGCAGTTGCGTCTCATTCGGACGTGATGGGCAGGCTCTGCTGATGACGACGCCGGAACACGCAACATAGCTTTCTGCAACCCGGCGCTCTTGGGGACGCCGCAGAGTCGGATTGTCCTCAGCGCTCCATCTTGGCGCCGCGACGATTGACCGCGCGAGAGTATGCGATGAATTTCCTGTAAATCAGGTCTTCGGGCGGAAGTGCCGCCTCGCGCGGTGCGGTGGAGCCTCTTGAGTTGCTCGGCAGAGACTCAATTTTCCATGAATCGGCTGCGGCTGTTGCTCCTCGGCCGCTGCACTCGGGCCCGGCCGCCCTGGCTTTCCGCCCTGGCTGTGCCCGTCTTTGCCGCCCTGGCCGATTTCTTCTTGGGCACAAACTCCGACATATCCTCGAGATGCCGGCGCATCTCCTTCCGAGCGCCCGCGCGGTCCTTGCCCTTGATCGCCTGCAGAATCCGCCGGTGTTGCGCGACTGCCTTCTCAGGGACGCCTTTCGTCGCAACCGCCCGCAGGATCCACTCGTGCAGAAGGTTCCGGATCAGGTGCAGCGCATTCAACAGAATCCCGTTTGCCGCCGCCCGTCCGATCATCAGGTGAAACTCGACGTCGGCGCGCACGAACGCTTCGCCATTCTTCTTCGCGTTGGCCATCAGCTCGATCTGCTCGCCGATCTGCTTCAGGTCATCCGCCTTCGCATGCTCCGCAGCCAGCCCCGCCAGCTCCACCTCGATCAGGGTGCGCGCCTCGATCAGTTCCCGCGCGTCCGCCTCCGAGCTGCCCGCAATCGCCCACAGCAGCGGCCGTGAGAAAAACTCGGATCGCCGGCACACATAGGTCCCGTCGCCCAGCCGCGTCTCGATCATGCCCATGATCTCGAGAGCCTTCAGCGCCTCGCGCAGCGATGCCCGTCCCACGCCGAGCTTCAGGCAAAGCTCGCGCTCCGGCGGAATCTTGTCGCCCTCGGCCCAGGCGCCGCGGATCAACTGGCCCACCATCTTGCGGCAGATGTCCGCCGTCAGCGTGGTTCTCACAACCGGCGTGAGGTTATCTTTTGGCATCACTCGCTTCATCCCGACTAATTGAAGTTCCAAGGGAATCGGTGTTTTGAAAGGCCACGGCTTTAGCCGTGCCCCGAGACGCGCACCAACAAAGGGACTTTAGTCCCTGAGGGAAGTTCTTCGCGAGACTTGGCACTTGAACAAAGAGCTCATGGGATTCCTGCTAACTCACTCGCTCCATCCTTCTTCATGCGATCGCTCCGCCGGGATGTCTCTTGAAGACTTCGGGATCGTAGATGGACGCGAAGATATCCGCCTCGTTCCGGATCCGCGTCCACGTCGCGTCGGCCTCCATCATGCTTTCCATCACTCCAAGATACCGTCCGGACTCCACGTTCCCATACTTGAAAAAGCAGTCGCTGATGATGACGGTCCCGCGTTCGGTCGCAATCTTCACGGCAATCGACGACCGGTGATGCACGCCCGCCCAGAACACGCTGATCCCCGGCAGGATTTCCTCTTCGTCGGCCAGCAGCCGCAGCTTCTCCCAACCTTCGTTCTGTAAGTAATGGTTCACTTCCGGAGGCACGCGCAGATGCCGCGGAACGTGCAGATGGTAGTAAGGAGCCTGGAAATCCTCGATCCACCCCTTGCGCGAGATTGCGATCGTCGCGTTGCGGAACAGATGAATGTTCGCTGTTGCGTAGGCCTGCAACGGCGTCACGATCACCAGCGAAATGTCGTCGGGCGTGAGTCCCTGCGATCGCAAGATGTTCTGCGGCAGTTGATCCTCCGTGCGCGCAATCTGCGCCTCCGGATATCCGAAGAACTTCAGCCACGCGGCGTTGATCTCCGTCAGGTCCTGCGGCGGCCCCGTATTTACAAGGATGTTCCGTCCGCCTCCCCGCACCAGGTAGATCAGCGCGTTCATCTCCTCGCGCTGATTCCACGCCTCCATCCAGTACACCTCCGGCCCCGGAACCCAGAACGTCCCCCCGTTGAACGCCTGCACGGAATACTTCATTCCCGACCGTCCTTTGCGAACTCCGCCATGCAGTTTTCCATCACATGCCTGCGAAACTGCCGCATCGCGCTGAGGAACAACCCAATATCGCTGCCGAGGCTGATGGCGCGAAATCCCTTCTCGATCCAATGCGCCGCCGCCTCCTGCGTTGCGGGTAAGAATCCGGCGGCCACACCATGGCGCTGGCACGCATCCACCAACGCGTCCATCGCGGCCAGGCACCGCGGGTGATCGAACTGCATTGGAATGCCCATCGACACCGTGAGGTCATAGTGGCCGACCCACGCAATGTCCACGCCCGGCACCGACACGATCTCGTCGAGATGCTCGAATCCCTTCTCCGTCTCCACCATCACGATCACGCACGTCTCCTCGTTGGCCTCGGCGAAGAACTCCGCCCCGCCAAGGCGATACAGATCGTGCGCAATTCCTGTGGCCACGCCGCGTCGCCCCATCGGCGCATACTTCAATTGGTCAACGATGTCTTCCGCTTGCTGCCGCGTCTCCACCCGCGGCACCATTACGCCCCGCGCGCCCACGTCGAGAGCCCGCGACAGCGGGGCAAACGTTGCGTCCGGCACGCGCGCCATCGGAAAGATCTGCGTCCCGCGGCATGATGCCACCATCTCCGCCAGCAGGTGGATGTCGCACCGCCCGTGTTCCATGTCGAAGATGACAAAGTCGAGATCGCACGCAGCAAGCATGGGCCCGATGCCCGGCGAGAACAGTTCGAGCACCATCTGCCCGAGCACAACCTCGCCCCGCTTCAGCCTCTTCCTGAAGTTCGTCATCGCCTGCCGCTCGCCGCCAGCGTCGCCTTGTAAGTCGCCAGCTTGTCCAGGAATTTCGGATGGCTCAGCACCTGCGGATTCACAACGTTCTTCGGCACCTCTCCGCGATAGATCGCCAGCGCGCCTTCGCAGTCGATCCGCCCCATGTCGCGAAAAAGCTCCTCCGTCCATGCCACCGAGTGCGAGGTAAGAATCACGTTATCCATCTTTGTCAGCGGCGAGTCGGCGCCAAGCGGTTCCTGCTCGAACACGTCAAGCGCAGCTCCCGCGATTCTCCCCTCCTGCAAAGCTTCGATCAGCGCAGCCTCGTTCACAATTGGTCCGCGCGCCGTGTTGATCAGCACTGCGTACGGCTTCATTTGCGCGAACTGTTCTTTGCCCAGCAGGCCTCGCGTCTCCGGAGTGAGTGGACAGTTTACAAGAACATAGTCCGATTCCCGCAAGAGCCTTTCCAGCGTCACGGCTTCCACGCCCAGCCGCTCCGAGCGGCCGATGTCTGCATAAGGATCGAATGCCAGGAACTTCTTCACATCCAGCACGCGCAGCAGCCGGATCGCCTCCGACGCGATGTTGCCCAGCCCGATCGTCCCCACCACGCGGTCGCGGGGCTCTCGCCCCAGCCTCATCGTGCTCTCAGCCCAGCGTCCCTGCCGCACCAGCCGGTCCTTCATCACCAGGTTGTGCGAGAGCGCCAGGACCAGCAGCACAATCGACTCCGCCACCGGCCGCACCACGCCGCCCGGCGTGATGTACACCGCAACGCCGCGCTCCGTGCAGGCTGCCAGGTCCACGTTGTCATAGCCCACGCCGCACCGCCCAATCGCCGCCAACCGCTCGACGCCCTCCAGCGACCGCGCTGTCACCTTCGGCTTGAGCGAGATCACTACGTCGTAGTCCGCAAGCTGGCCCGGCGTGTACTCCGCCTTGTATTCACCCAGAAACGCGTGCGCGATCCCCGGATACCCCGAAAGCAGCGGCAACCCGATATCCGGAAACACGAGATTGCCTCGCTCATCGCAGAAATCCGCCGAGAATCCAATCCGGAATCCCGTCAATCTTGCCGTCGAGTCTGGCCGGCCCATCGTTTCTTCTCCAATCTGCTCCGTCACGCTCATGCCTTCATCTCCAGCACAAATACCCAGTCTCTGAAAATCGGAATCTCCGGCGGAACCCAGCTCCCATCCGCCTCCGGCGTCACGTCCCCGATTGCGATCTCCGTTCCGTCGCTCGGATTGAAGAAGAACGCGCGATACATTCCTCCGCCGAGATGATGAAACTTTACGGCGGTGAACGATGCTGGCACAAACGCGATCACCGCTTCGCCTGGAATCTCCGCTGCGAACGGTTGCCAGTAGTCTTTTTGGCTCCAGCGCGGCTCCACCAGTTCCGGCTTCGGCTCCAGCTTCCACCATGAGTACCGCGTGAGCAGGCCCTTGCCCAGCCCCACCTGCCGCGATCCCGGCAGTTGCGCCGCAATGTCCCACGCCGGCCCGCCCCACGAGTGTCCGTGCGGCGAGAGTCCATAAGGCTTTTCGCGCGTATTCACTTGCCAGATTCCGTTCGCGCCGTAGGTGTGCCCGCCCGTGCCGCTCAGGATTGCCGACCAGAACATGAAGCGCTCCACCTCCTCGCGGCTCGCCTCCATGATTCCTTCGTAGTTCGTCTCGCCAACCAGTACCGGCATTTTCGGGCCCGCCGCCAGTTCGCGATTGATCGTCTCGATCGTGTTGGGCACGCTCTCCCTGTCGCTGTGACCCGTCTGCAGCATGTCGAAATCGATCACTGACGGGTCGTCCACGCACAATCGCGCGGCGCTCGAAGGGTGAATCGTAACGGGGTGATGGTGGGGATCGATGGAGTGCACATACTTGGCCAGTTCCGTCAGCCCATGCTTCTGCGTCTCTGCATCCTCCTCCTTGGTCTTCGACAGGTAGTAGGGCATGGTCCCTTCGCCGGCCAGGCACCATACCACGGGGTAAGCGCTCCACCGCGCCACCAGGTAGCGCCAGTGCTGCATCACTTTCTTCATCCCCATCCGCGGAATGAAGTATCCCCAGAATCCCACCACGCATGCCGCCAATCCCGCGTCAGCCAGGTGCTGCATCCGCACGTCAGCCTCGTCGAAATACGCCGGGTTGATCCGCGCATAATCGCGCTCCCACGGATACCCGGCCTCGTTTGCGCCGCGCTCGTCGAACGGTTCCATGTCGGGATACAAGCCGGCCACGATCTGCACAATCGTGAATCCCTTGCGCAGGCGGTCCGCGGTCAGCGTCTCGAATCCATCCGGCCAGCTCAACCGCTTGCACAGCCCCATCCACCACGTATCGCCCAGCCAGAAGAACGGCGTTCCGTCGGCATGCTCGAAGTGCCGTTGATCTTCGGCGATCTTCAGCACTCCGTGCTTGTACAGCGGATTCGGCCCAGTGTACGCCTCCACATTGAGCATGAATGGCTGGCCGTTCAAGTCGCGATTCGCGGAATCGCTTGCGGCTGCACGCACTTGATACTTCCCGGGTGCAGGCGCCGCGTAGCGAACGCGCCACGTCGAGCCCCCCGCCCAAAATGCCGGAATACGTTCTTCCTTCCCGTTCGGCAGCGTCACGATCGCGTCCACTTCGACCTGGTTGAATGGGTCGGAGTACTGTTTCCCGCTCGAATAAGCCCACTCCGTCGCTACGCCGCCGGCAGCAAATCTCTCTTCCGCAAATCCCGGCCTCGCCGCCGTACCCGCCGCCGCGCTCATCGCCAGCGCCTTCACGAACAATCTTCTCGACATCGCGTCGATCATGCTCTATCTCCTGTGAGGGGAAGACATCAGACCATCAGATCATGTGTCAGCATGTTACCGGGTGTCAAGCGCAGTTTTCGTGACCTGCCAAGGCCGAGGATCACCCTTCCCATCTCTGCTCCGGAACCCCCTTGACAGACTTGCGTCTCCCGGATCATCCTCAGTCACGATCGCCCCGACAGATATCTGATGGTCGGACCAATTGCACCCGGAGTTGACCTTGGCTGACAGCCCCGCCACAGCACCCGTCACAGTGAGGGAGTCGATCGTCTCTGCGGCCAGCCTGCAGCCTGAAACCAGCTCTCCCGCGGGCGTCGGCCTTTGCACCTTTGTCTCCGGTGCCTGCGGCGCCACCGGCTTCAGCACCGGCCTCGCGCGCTTTGCGCCGGGAGCCGTCCTGCCCTGGCATTTCCATCGCTTCAGCGAGGCCGTCACCATCATTGAAGGCCGGGCCCGCGTCGTAATCGAAGGCCGCGCCTACCGCCTTGACCCGCGTGACTGTGTCCACATTCCCGCCGGAACGATCCATCTCGTCCAGAACGACGACTCGACCGCGGGGCTCGTCGCGCACTGGGCCTTCGCCACCGCGCAACCCAGCAGGGAACTGTCCGATCGCGAGTTTCCCATGGATGAGCGCGGCTACGGCGCTCCATCCGAGAGCGATCCCGAGACAATCGTCCGTTATCTGCCCAGCCTTGTCTACGAGCTCGCGCCGAACAGCTTCTTCATCGACCTCTTCGCCCACCGTTTCGGTTCGGTCGGCATCTGCGGCGGCCACGGGCGCTTTCTTCCCGGCGCGTCTCTCCCTTGCCATATCCACGACTTCGACGAGTCGATTACGATTATCGGCGGGCACGCCGTCTGCCTTGTCCAGGGCAAACGCTACGAGCTCTCGGGCTGCGACACCGCGTTCATTCCGCGCGGCATCCCGCATCGCTTTCTCAACCAGTCGGATGGCAAGATGGCGATGATCTGGGTCTACGCGGGCAGCGAGCCCGACCGGCGTATCGTCGCCTCCGCATACTGTTCGGGCGAGCTCCCCTGGCCCGGTGCAGACCTGGCAAGGGCGCAAGACTGAAACAGCACACGAGGGGCATCATGAAAGACTTCGGAAACTTCATTGGCGGCAAGTTCGTTCCTTCCCACAGCGGGCGGCGCATTGTCGTGAGAAACCCTTCCAACGGGGCGGAGATCTGCTCCGTTCCCGACAGCTCGGAAGAGGATGTGAACGCCGCCATCGCCGCGGCCGAAGCCGCGCAGCGATCCTGGGAAAAGGAGCCGGCCATCGCGCGCGCCGGTATCCTGCGCGCCATCGCTGCCAAAGTCCGCGAGAACATCGAGCCCATCGCCCGCGTGATCACCGAAGAGCAGGGCAAGACACTCGGCCTCGCGCGCGTCGAGGTTGCATTCACCGCCGACTACCTCGACTACATGGCCGAGTGGGGCCGCCGCATCGAGGGCGAGATCGTCGAAAGCGACCGGAAGGGGGAAACCATCTTCCTCTTCCGCCAGCCCATCGGGGTCATTGGCGGCATCCTCCCGTGGAACTTCCCATTCTTCCTGATCGCGCGCAAAGCGGGCCCCGCCCTCATCACAGGCAACACCATCGCCATCAAGCCCAGCGAGGAGACCCCGCACAACGCCGTGAAGTTCTGCGAGCTGCTCGAGCAGGCCGGCATTCCCGGCGGCCTCATCAACATCGTGCACGGCCGCGGCGCAACCACCGGCAGCGCGCTCGCCTCTTCCGCGCGCATCGGCATGGTCAGCTTCACGGGCAGCGTCGAGACCGGCTCGGCCATCATGTCCGCCGCCGCTAAAAACATCACCAAGGTCAACCTTGAGCTCGGCGGCAAGGCGCCCGCCATCGTCATGGCCGACGCCGACATCGACAAATCCGTCGCGGCCATCAAGGCTTCGCGCGTGATCAACAGCGGCCAGGTCTGCAACTGCGCCGAGCGCGTTTACGTGCAGCACTCCGTCGCCAGCGAGTTTGTGGACAAGCTGATCGCCGCGATGAAATCGACACACTATGGCGATCCGCTCGCCGACGAAACCGTCGAGTACGGTCCGCTTATCAACGAGGCTGGCTTCAGGAAGGTCGAGCGTCTCGTCGGCAGCGCTGTTGAGGCCGGCGCCGCTGTTCAAACCGGCGGCAAGCGCGGTGAAGGCGCCAACGGCTTCTACTACGAGCCGACGGTTATTACCGGTGTCAGGCAGGAGATGGAGATCATCCGCAAGGAAATCTTCGGCCCCGTCGTTCCTATCGTCGAATTCTCCGGCCTCGACGAGGCCATCGCTTACGCCAACGACTCCGACTACGGCCTCACTTCATCCATCTACACCCGCGATCTCAACGCCGCCCTGCGCGCCTGCCGCGAGATTCGCTTCGGCGAGACTTACATCAACCGCGAGAACTTTGAAGCCATGCAGGGATTCCACGCCGGCTGGCGCAAGAGCGGCATCGGCGGCGCCGACGGCAAGCACGGCCTCTACGAGTTCATGCAAACGCACGTCGTCTACGTGCAGGGATAGTGACGCCGTCCACCAGTCCGCCGCTCCGGAATCCTTCACCATGAAGCTCAATGACAAAGTCGCGATCGTCACCGGCGCCGCCAGCGGAATCGGCCGCGGCTGCGCCATCGCCTTCGCACAGGAAGGCGCAAAGGCCGTCATCGCTGACATCGACTCGCCCCGCGGCGAAGAGACTGTCTCGCTGATCGCCGCAAACGGCGGCCGGGCTGTCTTCATTCATGTCGACGTGGCCAGCGAATCCTCTGTAAAACACCTTGTCGACAACACCATTGACCGTTTCGGCAAGATCGATATCCTCTTCAACAACGCCGGCGTGGTTCTCGTCAAATCGCTCGAAGAGACGAGCGAGGCCGAGTGGGACCGCGTCATGGCCATCAACGTCAAAGCTGCGTTCCTCGCCATCAAGCACGTTGCACCGCACATGCGCCGCAACGGCGGGGGAACGATCCTCAACACCGGCTCCATCGGCAGCTTCAACGGCCAGCTACGCACGCCCGTCTACAGCGCTTCCAAAGGCGCTATCGCTCTGCTCACCAAGTCGCTCGCCCTCGATTACGGTCGCGACCGCATCCGCGTCAACTGCATCTGCCCCGGCATTACCGACACGCCCATGCTTCGCGAGCACATGGGCCACGGCTCTGAAGGCGAGGCCCGCATCCGCGCCCGCCTTTCGCGCGTCCCGACCGGCGAAATCCTCACGCCCGCTGACATCGCTCGCGCGGCTGTCTATCTCGTCTCCGACGACTCCGCCGGAATCACAGGCATCCTGCACGTCGTCGATGGCGGCATGATCGCCGCCGCCGAGTACGATATACCGCTCTAGGGTTTCGACTTCCCTGCGAACCGAATTCCCGGCGCCTCGCAAAAGGTGCCCGCAAGTTGCCGTGTTCCCGCTTCTGAGTGACAAATCAGTTGCCGCGGACCCTTCAGCCCGCCGAAGACCAGCACCCGGAATGTACGCTCCACGAATACTGAACGACAATTCTGAGGGTGTTGCTCGGAATTCGAAACTGCAGGCCGTGAACTGTGAACTAAGAATGATCTCCGGGAACGGGTCACTGACCTCTGCCGTTACTTTCCTGTCCCTTCCGCCAATGTCACAATCCTGTCCACGTCCTGCACGGTGAACATCTCCACCTTCCCACTCGGCCAGTGCACTTCGATGGCATCCACCTTGGTCGCCGGCCCCAGCCCGAAGTGCAGCCGCGGATCGCTCGTCGACAAATAGCTTCCCCCGCTCAGCACATCTCCGCGTTGCTTCATTCCGTTCGCCGTCAAATACACCGTCGCGCCCACCGCGTCCCGCGGGCTCCCCGGGCTCGTTGCTGTCTTTGACCCGCCCACCAGCTTCAGTCCCAGCCAGTGATTCTTGTCCTGGCTCACGTTCCTCAGCAGCACCGGGTGCCCGTCCATCACATTGATCACAGCATCGATCTTGCCGTCGTTGAACAGGTCGCCCACTGCCATCCCGCGCGCGGCAATCACGTCGGCCAACCCCGTTCCCTCCACCGCCGGCGCCGCCTCGAACTTCTTTCCGTCCACGTTGTGGAAGAGCATCGGCCGCTCCTTCCAGCTCGTTCCCCACGCGTACTTGTCCGCCTCCGGATACACATGCCCGTCGGCCATCAGCAGGTCCGGCCATCCATCGTTGTCGTAATCGAGGAACGCATCGCCCCAGCTCAAAAAGGGCACCGTCACCTCGCCCAGCCCAATGTGATAGCTGACGTCCGTGAAGTTCGCATCGCCCTCGTTGTGATAGAGCGGCTTGTAGTCGTCGGAAAACGTCGTGTCGAAGATGTCGAGCTTTCCGTTGTGCTGCCAGTCGCCCACCGCAATCCCCATCGATGCCGTCTCGCGCCCCGCCTCGTTCAGCGCGAACCCGCTGGCATAGCTCACATCCTCAAACGTCCCGTCGCCCTTGTTCTGGTAGAGATAGTTCGGCGTCGAGTCATTGCCCACCAGCAAGTCCGGCCTGCCATGGTTGCTGATGTCCACGAACAGAGCGCCCAGACCGTAGTAACCTGGCTTGTCGGCCACGCCCGCCTTCTCGCTCACGTCGGTGAACGTGCCGTCGCCGTTGTTGTGAAAGAGATGGTCCGGCTCACCCTTCAGCCCCCTCGGTCCGCAGCTCACCTGCTCGCCGCGAAACGTACAAAAAGCATTGGTGCCGCCGTTCTCCCCCGGAGTGGGCAGATTGTTCCTGTCGTAGTGGAGATATCCCGCGACGAACAAATCCAGCCTTCCGTCGCCGTCATAGTCGCCCCACGTCGCGCCCGAGTGCCACGCTGCCGGATCGTTCAACGCCACGACCGCTTTGTCAGCCACGTCCGTAAAAGTCCCGTCATGATTGTTGTGGTACAGCCGGTTCTTTCCCCAGTTCGACACAAAGATATCCGGCCAGCCGTCGTTGTCGTAGTCGGCAATCGCCACGCCGAATCCCCAGCGGTCATTCGTCACGCCCGCCTTCGCCGCCACATCCGTAAACGTCCCATCATGATTGTTGTGGAACAGCGCTGCATGCGGCGGCGTTTCCTTGCCGTCCAGCGCGTCGAATGTCGACCCGTTCACAATGTAGATATCGAGCCAGCCATCGTTGTCGTAGTCGATCAGCCCCACGCCCGAGCCCTTCGTCTCGACGATGTACTCCTTCTTCGGCCCGCCCATCCTGTGCGTCCACTTCGTCAGTCCGGCCTTCTCTGAGACGTCCTCGAAGATCACCGGCCCACTCTTCACGAATCCGCCTGCCGTGATCGGCCTGTGCTCCGCGTCAAGCTGAACCGCGTGTGGAGAGCTGACCTGCTCGCCGCCTTTCGCCGGAGCCTGCGCACCCTCAGCCGGCTGCTGCAGCCCCGTCGCTGTCGTCCCCGGCCCCGCTGCCTGCGCCATCATTGCTGCGCAAATCCCGGCCGCCATCCACGCCAACACCATGCCCAATCTACAGATGCGAAACATGGCTGAAAGTATACGGGGCGAGATGGACGCCGGTATCGTCCGAAGGATGGACGATCGCCCGCGAGGATGCGGTACTGTATCCTCTCCTTGAATCCCGAGTGACAACACCCGATCCGGCACCTGAGGTGCGGCACCATGGCGGATACGCTTCAACTGGCCTCAGCGTCCAGAATTTTTCAATGCCCGAATTGCGGGGAGACGATTGACACAGCGGCCGAGCGCTGCCGGTTCTGCTCTTCGCCAATCGACCCTGCCGCGGCAGAAATGGCCGCCAACCTCATGGCCAAGGTGAACCAGGCTTGCAGCGACGCCAGCTATTTGAAGATAGCTGCGGTCGCCATGCTTGCTTTCATCGGAATGATGTTTGTGCCATTTCTGGGCCTGGTCGGCTTTGGCGGCTACTACTTCCTCATGTTCGCCATCCCGGTCCTGGTCATTCGCTGGTGGATCAAATTTGGTCGAATCAAGAGCGATGATAAGGAGTTCGGAAGCGGCAAGACGATCGTCATTGTGATCACCGTGTTGGCGTTGCTTCCACTCGTCCTCCGGCTTGCTACTCTTTAGGTCCGCCGAACTCCCGTTTTCGTGCGCTCCATCCTTGCGCCTCGGCCTTTTGCACGCCAAGGATAGGAAAGCAGCCCCTTACGCCACATCCAGCCTGCGCATATACTCCGCATCTTCGGTAATTTCGACAATCGGGTCGCCGTCAAACTCTTCCTGCTCCACGAAGTACTGCTTCAGCCCCGTCGCCGCTCGCAGAATCGGCGCATAGTCGATCTTCCCAGTTCCCAGCACATGCGAGCGGTACTTCCCATTCGCCTCGCGCTCCACATCCTTGATATGCAGCAGCGGGAACCGCGCCGGCGTCTTTGCAATGTAGTCCAGCGGATTCCGCCCCGCCGCCGACACCCATCCGCAATCCATCTCGAAAGCCACCAGATTCGGATCCGTCAGTCGCAGCAGTTCGTCGTAGAACACCACCCCGTTCTCCTTGCCGAACTCCGGACCGTGGTTGTGGTATCCGAACGTCATTCCCGCGGCCTTCACCTTCTCGCCAATCTTGTTCAGCTCGCCGGCCACCCAGCGCCAGTCCTCAAGGTTCAGCTCTCCCTTCGCTCCCGGCGTCTTCCGCATCGGCGACGGGCACACGATGTATTCGAGTCCCAGCACCTTGCCATAGTCGATGAACTCATCCAACCGCGGCTTCAGCTCGAACATGGGGTGATGCGTGCTGATGCACCTGAGTCCCGCCTTGTCTATCGCGCCGCGGAACTCGGCTGCGGTCTTGTGGTAGTAGCCGGCAGCCTCCACCACCGTGTATCCCGCGCCGCGCACTTTGGCCAGCGTGCCGTCAAAGTCCTTCGGCAGCAGATCGCGCACCGAGTAGAGCTGCAGTCCCACCGGCACCGAGAGCGGCGCCGCGTCCATCCTGCCCGCGCCGGCGCACACTGCCGCCATCGCCGCACCCGTCGTCTTCAAAAAATCCCTGCGTGAGGAAGTTGCCATTGATTCTCCTTGGGAAAACTATTTGCGTGCAACAGCGATTGCATTCATCTCGATCATCACGTCCGGGCGAAACAAGCCCTTCACTTCAATCAGCGTCGAAGCCGGCAGATCGGAGCCGAAGTACTGATTCCGGAATTCGCGGAACTTGTCAATCTGCGAAAGGTCGGTGACGTAGATAGTAATGCTCACCACGTCGGCAAAACCAAGATGCGCCGCGGCCAAGGCAGCCTTTAGATTCTCAAACACCTGTTTGGCCTGTGCGCCAAAATCGCCTTCCCCAACCAGCTTTCCGTCCTTGTCGAGCGCAACCTGGCCGGCGATATACACCGTTCGCCCGCCACGCGCGATGACCACATGCGAATAGCCGTGCGGAGCGCTCAATGTCGGAGGATTGATTCGTTCGATGGTCTTGGCCCCGTCCTGGCAGTTCGCGGCCAGCGGCGCCAACATGAGCAAAAAGACTGCACTTGCCAGCTTCATAGTGAAGTCGTCTCCAGTCTTGGCTTCGGTTGGTCAGGCTCCTACGATCGCCCGTTTGTTGGCATTCCATGCCGCGATTGTCTTGTGGAAGAACGAGTAATTCGCCAGGTGGCACCCGATCGCCGCGTTGTTCCCGAACACCTCGTTCTCTACCACCGGCTCCCGTGTCTCCACCGCGCGAAAGAAATTCTTGAGGTGGTCTGCGGTATCGTTGTAGCCCTGCGGCATCGAGTAGCTGTCGACCGCCGACTTCGCCAGCGACGGCGCCGGCTGCGGATGCGCCGCGCGCCACTCCTCCAGCCCCTGCTTCCGCTGTGCCTCCGTCATGCCGCCCCATCCATACGGCTCGAACCGCGGCGTTGTGTCCTGCGGCGTAAACGTCACTGTCCGCCCCGTCACCACCAGCGTCCCCTCCGACCCGAAGAGCGAAACGTTCTCGTCCCCGTCGTCATTGTTCTGGTTGCAGTGAAGGTGCACCTGCAGCCCGCCGCCCGGCGCATCGGGATAGTCGAACATCGTCTCGAGCTGGTCTGGAAAATCGCGCCCGTCCCTGTAGTGATACTGCCCTCCGCTCGAGTACGCGCGGCTGGCCACCGTGTTCATCCCCGTGATCGCCTGGATCCCGCTGATCAGGTGCACGAAGAGGTCTCCGCCCAGCCCCTCGCCGTAATCCGCAAACAGCCGCCAGCGAAAGAATCGCTTGGCATCGAAAGAATGTGGCGGAGCGTCGCGCTGGAACGCCTCCCAGTCCACGTTCTCCGGGCTCGCGTCCGACGGAATCGGATACAGCCACGCCCCGCCCGGCGTGTTGCGGTTCCACTTCGCATCGATCCGGTGCACCTCGCCCAGCTTGCCCGACGCATATATCTCCCTCGCCTTCGCGTAGAGGAGCGAGCTCACCCTCTGGCTGCCAGCCTGAAAGATACGCTTGTTCGCCGCGACCGCTTCCACCATCGCAAACCCGTCGCTTACCGTGTGCGACATCGGCTTCTCGCAATACACATCCTTGCCCGCCGCCACCGCGTCCAATGTGATCCGCCGGTGCTGGTGGTCCGGCGTGGCAATCACCACTGCGTCCACATCCTTGCGGTCGAGAAACCTCCGGTAATCCCGCGCCGTCTCGAACTCCGCGCCATACGCCTCGTGCGCTGATGTGTGCCGCATGTCGTAGAGGTCCGCCGCTCCCACGCAAATCCCTGTCGGCACCTGCCGCGCAGCGCGCAGCAGATCGCATCCGCGAATCCCCGTCCCGATCGAGACAAAGCGGATCTTCCGCCCCGCCGCGGCGCCCTGCTCTGTCATTGCCGGCGCCTTCTGCGTCTTCGGCCTGACCGCCGCCCGCGCCTCGTTCGCTCCCGCGCCCGCCGCAATCGCCGCGCCCATCCCCAGGCGCACAAAATCCCGCCGCGAAATTCCAGGCCCCGTCATCGGTCGCTCCTCTCGGCGAGCGCCATTCTCTCGCCCCACCCCGCGAGATGTCTAGGAATCTACACCGGGATATAATCTCCGCTATTACACCCTCGACTCATAAATCCTATGACTGACAACCCATCCGCCGCCGCTGGTCCATCGCCTGCACAGGCCGACGCTCCACGCTCCGAACGAGGTTTCTGGGCCCTCATCCTCACTCAGTTCCAGGGCGCATTCAGCGACAACATCCTGCGCAACCTGCTGCTCTCCATGATTGTGGGCATGGGCCTGCCCACCGGCCAGCGCGAGAGCTTCGTCTCCCTGGTCACTTTCCTCTTCGGCCTGCCCTTCGTGCTTTTCAGCATGACTGGCGGCTGGCTCGCCGACCGCTTCAGCAAGCGCCAGGTCACCATCTGGACGAAGGTCATGGAGATCGCCTCCATGGTCGTCGCCACCGCCGGCCTAGCTCTGCACCAGCGCAATCTCACTCTCGCTGCGCTCGGTCTCGTCGCCACGCAGGCCGCGCTTTTCGGCGCCTCGAAATACGGCCTCCTCCCCGAACTGCTTTCCGCCAAACGCCTCTCCTGGGGCAACGGCGTCATCGAGCTCGGCACTTTCCTCGCCATCATCTTTGGCACGGTCAGCGGCGCGGCCATGGCCGAGCACTTCCACGGCCGTGAAGTTTACGCCGGCTACGCGCTCCTTGCGCTCTCTTGCATTGGACTCTCCACCAGTTTCGGCATCGACCGCGTCCCCGCCGCCGCTCCCGCCAAAAAACTGCAGATCAACTTCCTTGGCGATCTCTGGCGGCAGATCGGCCTCATGCGCAAGGACCGGCCGCTCTTGCTCGCCGTTCTTGGCAACGCCTACTTCTGGTTCCTTGGCTCGCTGCTCTTCTCCACGATCGTCGTCTACGGCCCCGATGTCCTCCACGTCAAGCAAACCACCACCGGCTACCTCAACGCCGCCATGGCCATCGGCATCGGCGTCGGCAGCATGGTCGCCGGCCTACTCAGCGGCAACAAGATCGAATACGGCCTCATTCCGCTCGGCTCCATTGGGATGACGATTACCGGCTTCTTTCTCGGTGGCATGCACGCCGGCGTCATCGGCTCTGCGACGCTGCTCGCCACACTTGGTTTCTGGGCCGGCTTCTTCGCCGTCCCCGTCAATGCGCTCATTCAGCATCGCCCCGCCGAGGAAAACAAGGGCTCCATCATCGCCGCGGCCAACCTGCTCTCATTCGTCGGCATCGAGTTATCGGCCGGCGCCTACTTCGTCTTCACGCGCTACATCCATCTCGATCCCCGCGGCGTCATCGTGGCCGCATCTTTCATCACCGCCGCTGGCACCGTCTACGTTCTCATTCTCCTGCCCGAGTGGTTCGGCCGCCTCATCCTCTTCTTTGTCACCCACACCATCTACCGCGTCAAGGTGCTCGGCCGCGACAACTTCCCCGAGAAATCCGGAGCCCTTCTCGTCTGCAACCACATGTCGTTCGTCGATGCGGCACTGCTCATTGCCTCCACCGATCGCCCCATCCGCTTCGTCATGTTCAAGGGAATCTACGACAAGAAGGTCGTCAAGCCTTTCGCGCAGATGATGAAGGCCATCCCCATCTCCAGCGAGCAACGCCCGCGCGACATGATCCGCTCCCTGCGCACCGCCTCCGACGCCCTGCGCGACGATGAAATCGTCTGCATCTTCGCCGAAGGCCAGATCACGCGCACCGGCCAGCTTCTCCCCTTCCGCCGCGGGCTCGAGCGCATCATCAAGGGCATTGACGTACCCATCATCCCCGTCAACCTCGACGGCGTCTGGGGCAGCATCTTCAGCTTCGAACGCGGCCGCTTCCTCTGGAAGATGCCACGCCGCATCCCTTATCCCGTTACCGTCAGCATCGGCGCGCACATGCTGCCCACCTCAAGCGCCATCGAAGTCCGCCACGCCGTGCAGGAGCTGCAGGCCGACGCCTTCGCGCAGCGCAAACACCGCATGCGCACGCTCGACCGCTCCTTTGTCCGCACCGCGCGCCGCTTCCCGTTCCGCTTTATGATGGCCGACGGCAAGACCCCGCGCGTCTCCTTCGCCTCCGCGCTCAACAAGACCGTTTACATCGCGCGCCGCCTTCGTCCCGTCCTTGGCGACCGCCTTATGATCGGCCTTCTGCTTCCGCCTTCCGTTGGCGGAGCGCTCGCCAACTACGCGCTCCTTCTCCTCGGCCGCATCGCCGTCAACCTCAACTACACAGCTTCAAGCGAGGTCATCGCCTCCTGCGCCGTGCAATGCGAGATCGACACCGTCATCACTTCGAAGGCCTTCGTCGAGCGCTTCCCCAAGCTGCAGATCCCCGGCCGCACCCTATTCCTCGAAGACGCGCTCGGATCCCCGCGATTCGCCGAAAAGATCGACGCCCTCATCCTCGCGTGGACATTTCCGCAAGGCCTGCTTCGCCGCGTTCTCGGCGCCCGCCGCATCGCTGCCCAGCCGCACCCCCATTCGCCTATCGACGAGCTTGCCACCGTCATCTTCTCCAGCGGCAGCACCGGCGACCCCAAGGGCGTCATGCTCTCGCACTTCAACATCGTTGCCAACATCCAGCAGGTCTCGCAGGTCTTCATGCTCGATCGAGGCGACAAGGTTCTCGGCATCCTGCCCTTCTTTCACTCCTTCGGCTTCATGGCCGCACTCTGGATGCCCGCCGTCAACGGCTTCGGGGTCGTCTACCATCCCAACCCGCTCGACGCGCAGGTCATCGACGAGCTCGTTGGCAAATACCGCGTTACCTTCCTCGTCGCCACGCCCACCTTCCTCCAGGCCTACATGCGCCGCTGCACGCCCGAGAACTTCGGCAGCCTGCAATACGTTCTTGTCGGTGCGGAAAAACTCCCCGAGCGCATCGCCTCCGCCTTCGAAGACACCTTCGGCATACGTCCTCTCGAGGGCTACGGCTGCACCGAGTGCTCGCCCGTCGTCACCGTCAACAGCCGCGACTTTCGCGCCCCCGGCTTCCGTCAGGTCGGCGGCCGCCGCGGCAAAATCGGCCATCCGCTTCCCGGCGTCTCCGTCAAAGTCGTCGACCTCGACACAGGCCAGCCCGTCCCGCCCAACACGCCCGGCATGCTGCTCGTCAAAGGCCCCAACGTCATGAAAGGCTATCTGGGCCAGCCGGAAAAAACGGCCGAAGTCCTCCACGACGGCTGGTATACCACGGGCGACGTCGCGGTCATGGAAGAAGACGGCTTCCTCACCATCACCGACCGCCTCTCGCGCTTCAGCAAGATCGGTGGCGAGATGGTCCCGCACATCCGCATCGAGGACAAGCTGCACGAGATCGCAGGTGTCACCGAACAGGTCTTCGCCGTCACCGCGCTGCCCGACGAAAAGAAGGGCGAGCGCATCATGGTCGTCCACACGCTTTCGGAAGAAAAGCTGGCGCCCGTCCTCGAAAAGCTCGCCGCGTCCGATCTGCCAGCGCTCTGGAAGCCCAAGGCCAACCAGTTCGTCCACGCCGGCGCGCTCCCGCTGCTCGGCACCGGCAAGCTCGACCTCCGCGGCGTGAAGCACCTTGCCTTGGCGCAGGCTGAAGTGGCCTGACAACGTGCCTCACTCCTGCCTCAGAGTCTGCATCGGATCGATCCCCGCTGCTCGCCCCGCCGGAATTGCACTCGCCAGGAGCGCCACGGCGGCCATGCCGCCCATTCCCAGCGCGAGCGTCACGGGGTCCGTCGCCTTTAGCCCAAACAGCATCGATTGCACCGCTCGTCCGCCCGCCGCGACCATAGCCGCTCCCAGGCCCAGTCCGGCGCATAACATGGTTGACGCTTCGCGCAATACCATCGCCAGGATCCGGGAGCGCGTCGCGCCGACCGCGATCCGAATCCCGATCTCGCCCGTTCGCCGTGCCACCGAGTACGACATGATCCCGTAGAGCCCCACCGTCGCCAGCAGCGCGGCCACCGCGCCGTAGAACCCCGATAACGCGGCCATCAGCCGCTCGCGCCCCAGCCGTTCGCGAATCGAGGTCCGCATCAGGCTGAAATTCAGCACAATTTCCGGACTGATTCGCGCAGCAAAGCTCTTCAGCGTCGCGATCAGCGACGCCATATCCAAATCGGAGCGGATCAGCACCGTCATATCGAGATCCGGAGACGCGTGTTGGCTCTCCGCCACATAAACGATCGGATCAGCGGCTTCCCGTACGTCCCGATACTTTGTGTCTCCAACCATGCCAACAATCCTGTAGATCTTCACCGGCTTTCCGTCATCCTGGTGCACGCCGAACGTCCTCCCTGTTGCATCCGCCCGTCCCATCAGCGCTTGTGCAAAAGCACGATTCACGATCGCCACGGGTGGCGAATTCAGGGTGTCGTCTTCGCTGAAGTCCCTTCCCGCGAGGATCGGCACCTCGAGAGTTGCGAAGTAACCGGCGCTTGCCTCTGTGAAATCAACAAGCTTTCGCTTCACCCCTTTCTCCGGAATATCGAGAAACTCGTTCCACGCGTTTCCGCTGAGCGGCACAATCGCGGTCTCGGCCGCCGAGGCCACGCCGGGGATTGCTCTCACGTGGTCCAGCAGTTCGCGCCGGAAATCCATGCGCCGGCTCTCCGGGATCCTCAGCGCCGAACCGTCGAACTCCGCGACCAGGACTCGATCCTGCTCGAATCCCACGTTCACATTGACCAGATTCCGGAACGTCCGTACAAACATGAGCGCGGCAACCACCAGGACCAGCGACAGCGCAACCTGCCCGACAATGAAGCCTCGTCGGACCATGAGCCGTTGCCGACCCGCCGAGAATCCGCGTCCCGCCGTTTTCACCACCGCTCCGGGTTCCGCATGCAAAGCTTGCAGCGCCGGCGCCACGCCGAAAACCAGGCACGTCAGCACTGCGGTTCCTGCCGTGAACGCCAGCATTCGCCAGTCGGGCATGAGCGAAAGATAGATTTGATCCTGTTGCGTACCGATGCTCGCAACCAGCGCCCTGCCCAGGAGGTGCGCAAGAACCGCTCCTGCCGCTGTCCCGGCGGTGGCGAGCAGCAGGCTTTCCACCAGCAGTTGGCGGGCGATCCTCGCTCGCGTCGCGCCCAGCGCCATCCGCAGCGCCATCTCGTGCTGGCGCGCGCTCGACTTGGCCAGTATCAGGTTGGCAATATTCGCGCACGCAATCAGCAGCACGAGCCCGCTGAAAGCGAGCAGCACCCACAGCGGCGCTTCGTACGCCTGCCGCAACGGCGAGTCGCCCGTTGCCGCAGGCCGTACGCGAAAACCGAATCGCAGATAGTCCTTTGTCGAAATCGCGTCGTAGCTTGACGGGAGCGTCGCGGCAAAGATCCCCGGCGCGGCCGAATTCAGCTGGGCAGTGGCGCGATCCAGGCTCCATCCCGGCTTTAGCCGGCCGATCGCCGCCAGCCACCACGTCGTCTGGCTGCCACTCCATCCGCCTTCTCCATGCACTGCGGGTTCACTGCAAAGTGGCGCCGCCACATCGAACTTCCACCCGGCCTCCAGCCCCGTGAACGCGCGCGGCGTCACTCCAACGATCACGAAGGGATGCCGGTCCACCGATACCGTACTGCCCACAGCCCTCGGGCTCCCTCCGAACTCGCTCTGCCAGAATCCATAACTGATCACAGCCCCTTGAATGCCGCAGCTCTTCACATCGTCGCCGGGCGAAAGAAGCCGTCCCACCGCAGGCTGCAGTTGCAGCACGTCGAAGAAGCTGCCGCTTACCCACAATCCGTCCGCTTGGCGTGCCTCGCCCCCATGGCCCAGTTCGAACCTCTCCGTGCTCCACGCGGCCAGGCCTGAAAACCCTTGCTGTTGCCGCTTCAGGTAATCCCAGATAGTAACCGAGAAATCCCTCTGCCGCGCCACCGTGCTCCCGATCCGCCCGCCATGAACAAGCTGAACCTCCGCCAATTGCTGCGGTTCCGGCACAGGTAAACTGCGCATCACTACCGCATCGATCAGCGCGAAGATCGCCGTATTCGCACCCACTCCCAATGCAAGCGAAAGCAGCGCCACCAAAGCGAACCCAGGACTCGCAACCATCTGGCGCCACGCCAGCCGCACATCGCGGCCGAGCCCGCTCCACAACCCGCCCCGCCCCTTGCTTCCCGCGGCCAACGGCTCGCGCGCTCTTTTGAACATCGCGCCAAGCTCTCCGCGCAGCTTCTCTTCGCTCAGTTCCTCCATCGCCGAGCGAAATGCCTCACTCTCGCTCGCCCCCTCGCGCACCAACTGTTCGAACTTCGCTTCAAGGTGCTCCGCTAGTTCCTCCGCGATCGCCTCTTCCCGCGCCAGTTCGAGATTGAGCCCGGCGATCGCCTTCCGGACCTCGTCTTTCCAGTCAGGCATGTTCCGCTCCTGTGATGCGGTCGATCGCGTTTACAAACTCTGCCCATGTACTGCGCTGCTCTTTCAGCACCTTCTTCCCGTGCGCGGTCACGCGATAGTATCTGCGCCGCCGCTGCCCCGCCTTCTCGATCCATTTCCCCTCGATGAACCCGCGCTTCTCCAGCCGGTAGAGCAGCGGATAGAAGGACGCAACGTTGAACTTGAGCACCCCATCCGACCGCTCCTCGATCAGCTTGCTGATCTCGTATCCGTGCCGCGGCCGGTTCTCTACCAGCGACAGAATCAGCAGCTCCGCGCTGCCCTTCTTCAACTCCCGGTCGAACGATGGCTTCTCCATATATGTCATAGCCATATATATTGACGGCAGGCTCCGCGCCTGTCAACACGCTTCCGCGAACTTGTGACGAAGCTCGCACGCTGTCGCGGTTTGCAAATCCATTCCCGCCAAATACCATACGAACGGTGGTCCGGGAGGACAGGAAGATGAATGCCACGATGCGCAGCTCTCAGGTTGGTTCCAAGTCCGGTCGTATCGGCGCGGGGTGCGCGTCCTGGGCGGTCCTTCTTCTCGCCGCCTCTACCGGCGTGGCTGCCGCTCCCAAGCCCCCCGACCTCGGCCCCAACGTCCAGGTCTTTTCGCCGTCCATGCCCGCCGCCGCGATCCAGCAGCAAATCGACACCGTCTACGCCGCTCAGCTGCACAGCGAGTTCGGCACCCGACGCAACGCCCTCCTCTTCCTTCCCGGCGACTACAAACTCGACATCCCGGTCGGCTTCTACACGCAGGTGCTCGGCCTCGGCGCTTCGCCCGACGTCGTCCACATCGCCGGCAACGTGCACTCTGATGCCAGCCTGCCCCGGAACAACGCCACTTGCACCTTCTGGCGCGCCGCGGAAAACTTCTCCGTCACGCCCGCCGGCGGCACCATGCAGTGGGCCGTGTCGCAGGCCGTGCCCTTCCGCCGCATGCATATTCATGGCGACCTCGTCCTTCACCAGAAACGAGGCTGGGCCAGCGGTGGCTGGATGTCGGATTCCCTCATCGACGGCAACGTCGACTCCGGCTCGCAGCAACAATGGATCAGCCGCAACAGCGAGTGGAATTCGTGGACCGGTTCCAACTGGAACATGGTCTTCGTCGGCATCCCGCACCCGCCTGCCGGCGACTGGCCCGACCCGCCTTACACCAATGTCGCCGAAACCCCCGTTGTGCGCGAGAAGCCCTTCCTCATGGTGGACGCGCGCGGCAACTGGGTCGTCCGCGTCCCATCGCTTCGCACAAACTCAGCCGGCATCACCTGGCGCAGCGGCGAAACTCCCGGGACATCTTTCCCGCTCGACCGCTTCTACATCGCGCGCCCCGACCGCGACACCGCCGCCACACTCAACGCACAGCTCGGGTCCGGCAAAAACCTCATCTTCACTCCCGGCGTCTACCTGCTCACCGAGTCCGTCCACGTGACGCGCGCCAACACCGTCGTCCTCGGCCTCGGCTTCGCCACGCTCAAGCCCGTGAACGGAACGGCTGCACTCACCGTCGCCGACGTCGACGGCGTCTCTCTCGCCGGCCTGCTCATCGACGCCGGCGAAACCCTCTCGCCAGTCCTCGTCCAGATCGGGAACGCCACTCACCACGCCAGCCACTCCGCCAATCCCGTCTGCCTCTTCGATGTGTTCTTCCGCGTCGGCGGCGCCGGCGTCGGTCGCACGAGAATCAATCTCCTGGTCGATTCCAACGACACCCTCATCGACCACACCTGGATCTGGCGCGCCGATCACGGCGCCGGCGTCGGCTGGGACCAGAACCTGAGCCAGAACGGACTTGTCGTCAACGGCGACCGCGTCACTGTCTACGGCCTCTTCGTCGAGCATCACCAGCAGTTCCAGGTCCTGTGGAACGGTGATGCCGGCCGCACCTACTTCTATCAGTCGGAGATTCCGTACGACCCGCCTGACCAGCCCAGCTTCACCAGCGCCCCCGGCGTCAACGGCTGGGCCTCCTACAAGGTTGACGGTTTCGTCACCACCCACGAAGCCTGGGGCCTCGGCATCTACTCCGTCTTTCGCCATGCTAACGTGAATCTCTCGCGCGCCATTGAGGTTCCCCACAAGCCCACAGTCCGCTTTCATCACATGATTACGGTGGCCCTCGATGACAAGGGCGAAATCTCCAACGTCATTGACGGCGAAGGCGGCGCCACCGCCCTCGCTCCCCACCGGGTCACACCCAAGCTGGCCGAATTCCCATGATCGACTGGTGAAACAATCGCTTCTTAGAGAGGCGAGGAAATCGACCGGGAAGCCTCGAGAAGAACGTCAGGCCGCCCAACGTGCGTCATTCTTCGAGAGTCATCACCAAACTATGCGGACGGATGTGGAGCTTTCTTCAAAAACGCCTCCTGAGTGTGATCCAGAAGCACGAGATAAAAGAAGGCACAGTAAATGGAGAGCAGATGCTCGCGACGAACCAGCAAATTCCGGGACTAAACAGCTAGCTAGGTCAATGTGACTTCGCGGCCGGCGATGAAGACGCGGGGGCGGGCCGGCGCGGCGACGAAGTAGGCAAGTTCGCGATAGTCGGTGAATTCGTGGATGAGAAAGTCGGCCTGCTTGCCGGGCTCGAGTGAGCCGATGCGGGCGCCGAGGCTGAGCGAGTAGGCCGCGTTGATGGTGGCTGCCGACAGGGCCTCAGCGGGTGAAAGACGCATTTGAAGACATGCCAGCGAGAGGATGAACGACATCGACGGCACCGGCGATGAGCCGGGGTTGAAGTCGGTGGCCAGCACAATGGCTAGACCGAGGGAGACCATATCGCGGGCTGGCGGGTAGTTGGAGCGGCCAAGCGCGAAGACCGAGCCGGGCAGCAGGACGGGTTGGACTTTGGCGGCAAGCAGCAGACATAAAACCTCGTCGGTGGCGGACTCGAGGTGATCGGCCGTGGCGGCGGAGAACTCGGCCGCGAGTTCCGCGCCGGTTCCGGGGCGGAACTGCTCGGCGTGAATGCGCAAACCGAGCGAATTATTTCGTGCGGCGTAGAAGACGCGGCGTGCCTCGTCGAGAGTAAAAGCGTGGTCATCGCAGAAGACGTCGCAGTAGTGGGCTAGGCGGGCGGCGGCAACCTCTGGGATCAGCTCTTCGGTAACAAAGTCCACATATTCGTCGCGGTGGTCTTCGAACTCGGGCGGAATGGTGTGCGCCGCAAGCAGCGTGGGCACGGTGAAAACCGGTCCATCCTCGCGCAGGCGGGCGATCACGCGAAGCATCTTGAGCTCGGTGTCGTGGTCGAGGCCATATCCGGATTTGGCTTCGAGCGTCGTGGTGCCGGTGCGGAGCATCCAGTCGCGATGGCGACGTGCGGCGGCGTGCAGGTCGTCTTCGCTGGCGGCGCGGGTAAGCGCGACAGTGCGCAGGATGCCGCCGCCGGCCGCGGCGATCTCCTGGTAAGTGGCGCCAGCGATGCGCTGCTCGAATTCGCCGGCACGGTTGCCGGCAAAAACGAGGTGGGTGTGCGCGTCGATGAAACCGGGAGTGACGCAGCGGCCTTCCGCGTCAATCACGGTGGCGCCACCTGGAATCTCGGTGCGCAGCTCGGCCTCGGTACCGGTGCGGACGATCCGCCCGTCATCGACGATCAGGATGGCGTCTTCGACGATGGCGAGTTCGCTCAGCTCCTTGTAGACGCGCGGACGCGCCGGACCGCCGAGGGTGACTAGCTGGCCAATGTTCCGGATGTAGAGCGGCACGATGCGGACATGGTAACAAGCGGATGCGGCGGACCGATGTGGTGAAGGAGAATTCGCGATAAACTAAGGGCTGGCAGGAGGACCGGGCGGTCGCTGCCGGCGATCCGCGAAAGCAGCTCGCCGGGGGAGGAAAGTCCGAACTCCGCAGGGCAGTGTGCCGGATAACGTCCGGGATGCGGGCGTGAAGGCCCGCAGACGGCAGAGTGCCACAGAAAAGATACCGCCTCGGCTACCCCTTCCAGGTCTTTCGGGACCGGCAGGGCGACCGGAGCTTCCGTCGAGGTTCGCCTGGACGGCAAGTCCTCCCGCTGGGGTAAGGGTGAAATGGTGCGGTAAGAGCGCACCGCTCCGCCAGTAATGGCGGAGGCAGGGTAAACCCCACACGGAGCAAGACCAAATAGGGAGGGATGCGTGGGCCGAAGAGCCGGGCCCGCGCGGCGTGCCGGCCCGGCGCGCCAAGGCGGCTCGAGCAAGTGGCTGAAACCTCCGGGTAGGTCGCTGATGAGCGTCCGCGGTGACGCGGCGCCTAGAGGAATGACCGCATAGAACAGAATTCGGCTTATGGGTCCTTTTGCCGAACAATGGTGGTACCACACGAGCCCCGGCGGGAGAGATTCCGCCGGGGCTGGCCATTTTGGCGAATCGCTGAGCGCGAAGGGCCAGGTGGCAAGGACCAACTCTGCGAGGCGGCGAAGCAACGGACCCTGTCTGGGCCGTGCGCACGTACCGGTAATCACTGCGTGGAAAGCAGGCCCGAGCTATGCTCGGGACTTGTCGTCTTAAGGTGAGCTGAATGGCCGGGCCGATTCTTTCCGGAGGCAAACCCTGGAGTGAGGGAGTGTTCCTGGTCATTCTCTTTCTGTTCTTTTGCCTGCTCATGGTCCCTGAGACGATGGACAGGTTCGCGGGCGCTGTACCGGGGCTTGTTCCCTTCTTACAGAAGGTGCGGCATTTGCTCTTTCGGAACTAGTGCGCGTGTAACGTGGTTCTCGGCTGCCGCGCACAACCTACGCAATGCCCAGCACGCGGTCGACGAAGCCGACGATGTACTTCCAGGCGAGGTAGTAGCCGGCAAGAGCGGCCAGAAAGCCGCACGCGATCCAGGCGTAGGGAATATGGATTGCCTGGAACCACGTGACCTGGGCCGCGCCAAGTTCGAGGACGCCGAGATGGCGTGCGATGAGCGTGCCGGCCGGCAGAAGCAGGAACGGCAGCAGTGCGCCGTGGATGCCGAGCGACAGGCGGGTCTGCTGGTGGGAGGCAAGCCAGAGCATGCTCCACAGGCCCCAGAGAAGCGGCACCAAAGCCATGGGAAAAACGAGACCGCGCTCGATGGGGAATGGAACCTGCAGTACTAGGCGGATGATGATGAAGGCGACCAGCATGAGCGGAAGAATCAGGTTGGGAACGAGCACGCCGGCAAGGAATGCGCGAAGGTAAGGATGGGTGTTCATCTTGTCCTCCAGTCCGCGGGAAGCGAGCCCGCGGCGGTTTACAGGTAAGCGCCCGCGGCGGTTTACAGGTAATAGAGAAGCACGGGAATCGCGCCGGGAAATACGGCGGTGAGGCCGACGAGCCCGGCGAGCAACGCCCAGTCGAACCACGGTGTGGCTGGTTTCTCATCGAGACGGCGGAGCACGGGCGGCCACAGGTCGCGGGCGGGTTCCGCATTCGGGTCGACGGGGCTGAGTGCCCGTCGGAGAAGGTTCTTCAAGCGATCCTGTTCGTTTGCATTCATGGCGTGATTCCCTGTTTTGTCAGATCCTTTCTCAGAATTCGCAATGCGCGAAAGACACGCAGCTTGACCGCCGCGACGGTGATGCCAAGAGCCTCGGCTACTTCCTTGTGCGGCCTTTCCTCGATGACCGCCAGTGCGGCGGCAGTGCGGAGCGTGGGCGGCAGGCGGCCGAAGGCGAGCGCGGTCTTGCGGCGGATCTCTTCGGAGATCGCCGGATCGGGGACAAGCGGCGCGGGTAGTTCCGGCGGCAGTTGGGTATCAGGGCGCTGCTTGCGCAGATAGTCGATGGCGGCATGCGTGGCGATGCGGCGGGCCCAGGGCTCAAAGCCTCGTGCCGGGTCGAGACGGGCGTGCGAGCGAAAGATGCGCCAGAAGGCTTCCACCGTGATCTCCTCCGCGGACGCAGGATTGCGAACAATGCGCAGAACCCAGCCATAGACCGCGCGCTGATGGAGGCGAAAGAGCGATTCAAAGGCAGAGAGGTCGCCGTTTCGGAATGCGAGCAGCGCTCCCAGGTCGTGCTGCTCCGCGGGCGGATCGGCCGTCCGGCTATATGTCGGTTCCTGGCCGGCCTCTTCTTTCCTGAGCATCGGCTCCGCGCCTCTATCCGGTCTTACGGGGAACTTTGCGAAAGGTTACACCGTATTGAACCGGGAGGAGGGCGTTGCGCCGGATTCGCGGGTGCGCTGCCCGCCTGGATGAAGTCTCGGGCTCACCATTGGAGGAACTGTCCGATGTTTCACGTTCCCGGGTTTCTTTGCGCGCTCGCGCTGTATTTTCTGCCCACCCTCATCGCCTTCGGCCGCAATCTCTACAGCCGTGGAGGCATTGCGCTGTTGAACTTCTTCCTCGGCTGGACCTTCATTGGCTGGATTGCGGCACTCGTGTGGGCCATTACCGCCCCATCGCCATACGCCGTCTATTACCACCCGCCCTATCCTCGCTATCCGGCGCAGTATCGATAGCGTCCGGACCTTAGATAAAGCGATTTTTTACGCTGTCATCCCGCTTGACAGAACCTGCCGCGCAGACTAGCGTTGGCAGCCGGGGACACGCGGCTTCTTTTCCGATCGCCGGAGTTGCGTCTGGCCCAAGAGCGAGGAAAACTGATGAAAAGAATCACATTGCAGATTGCGGCATTTTCGATGGCTCTTTGCGGGTTCGCCAGCTGGGCGGGGGCGCAGAACGAGGCGAAGCCGGCCTACCTGGATACGAGCCTGCCGCCGGAGCAGAGGGCAGCCGACCTGGTGAAGCGGATGACACTCGAGGAAAAGGCCTCACAGCTGGTGAACCAGGGCCGCGCCGTTCCGCGGCTGAATGTGCCCTACTACGACTGGTGGAGCGAGGCGCTGCACGGGGTGATCAACACCGGCGTGACGGAGTTTCCCGAGCCGGTCGGCCTGGCGGCGACATTTGACGCGCCGGCGATTCACCAGATGGCCGAGGTAATCTCGACCGAAGCGCGCATCAAGCACATGCAAGCGGTGCGCGAGAAACGCGAGAACATGTTTTTCCAAGGTCTCGACTTCTGGGCGCCCAACATCAACATCTTTCGCGATCCGCGTTGGGGGCGTGGGCAGGAGACCTACGGGGAAGACCCATTCCTGACCGCCCGGATGGGGGTGGCGTTCGTCACCGGCATGCAGGGCAACGATGCGAAGTATTACAAGGTGATCGCGACGCCGAAACACTACGCGGTGCACAGCGGGCCTGAGCCCACGCGGCACACAGCCGACGTGACGGTGAGCAAGCACGACGAGCTCGACACCTATCTGCCGGCGTTCCGCGCCACCGTTACCGAAGCCAAGGCGGGCAGCGTAATGTGCGCCTATAACAGCATCAATGGCCAGCCGGCCTGCGCCAGCGACTTCCTGCTGGTGGATCAGCTGCGCGGCAAGTGGGGATTCAAAGGCTACGTGGTTTCGGATTGCGGCGCCGTGATCGATATATTCAACGGCCACCACTTCAAGCCCTCACAGCCCGAGGCCTCGGCGACGAGTTTGCAGCACGGCATGGACAATGAGTGCGTCGACGGCGGCCCGCCGATCAAGGACGACCACGACTATAAGCCGTACCTCGATGCGGTGAAGCAGGGCTTTCTGAAAGAAAGCGACATCGACGTGACCGTGGCGCGTCTGTTTACGGCGCGGATGAAGCTGGGCATGTTCGATCCGCCGGACATGGTGCCCTACACCAAAATCGACGAGAAGCTGCTGGATTCGGCGGAAAGCCGAGCGCTGGCGCGCAAGATTGCCAACGAGTCCATGGTGCTGCTGAAGAACGACGGCGTGCTGCCGTTGAAGACATCGGGTATCAAGATCGTGGTTGTGGGTCCGCTGGCCGACCAGACACGTGTGCTGCTGGGCAACTACAACGGCACCCCGACGCATACGGTGTCGATCCTGGAAGGACTGAAGAACGAATTCTCGGGCGCGACCATCCAATACGTTGCGGGAACGCAGTACCTGAACCACGATGCGCAGCCGGTGCCGAACTCGGCGCTGAGCACGGACGGGAAGCCGGGAGTAAAGGTGAGCTTCGCCAAGCTCGACATGTCTAACATCAACAACCCCGAGGCGATGAAGCCGGTGGCGCAGCGCGTTGACCCGAACGTCGATTTGAGCGCGCAGCAGCTTCCATCGGAAGCCGCGAGCGTGCAGCCGCTGGTGATTCGCTGGGACGCGCAACTGACGGCGAAGGAGACCGGCGACTACAACCTGGGACTCATGGCCGCAGGCTACTTCCGCGTGCAGCTGGACGGAAAGAACGTAACCTCGGCGTACGACAATGACGCGCACGAGGCGAAGGTCGGCCATGTCCACCTGGAGGCGGGAAAACCGGCCGCGCTGCATGTGGAGTACTCGCCGGGACTGGATGGCGTTCCGAGCGCCAAGCTGGTCTGGTCCAAGGTTGACCTGAAGCCGCAGGCTGCGGCCAGCAAGGCAGCCAGTGCGGCCGATGTGGTGGTGGTGGTGGTCGGAATCACCAGCGAGCTGGAGGGCGAGGAGATGCAGGTGGAAGAGCCGGGCTTCAAGGGCGGCGACCGAACGAGCATCGATTTGCCGAAACCGGAGGAAGAACTGCTCGAGGCGCTGGCGGCGACGGGCAAGCCTCTGGTGGTAGTGCTGACCAACGGCAGCGCGCTGGGCGTGAACTGGGTCAATGCGCATGCCAACGCGGTCCTCGATGCGTGGTATCCCGGCGAGGAAGGTGGAACCGCGGTAGCAGAGACACTGAGCGGGAAGAACAATCCCGCGGGCCGGCTACCGGTGACCTTCTACAAGGACGTGAGTCAACTGCCCCCATTCGAGGACTATGCGATGAAGGGACGGACTTACCGGTACTTCGAAGGAACACCGCTCTATCCGTTCGGGTACGGGCTGAGTTACACGAAGTTCAGCTACAGCGGGCTGAGCGTGTCGAGTGCGGCGAAAGCTGGCGACCCCGTTACCGCGGAAGTGACCGTGACGAATACGGGATTGAAGGCCGGTGATGAGGTTGCCGAACTGTATCTCACCTTCCCGGATGTGCCTGGGGCGCCGCTGCGGGCACTGCGGGGATTCCAGCGAGTGCATTTGGAGCCGGGCGCGTCGCAAAGGCTGCACTTCGAGCTGAAGGGGCGCGACCTGAGCATGGTGACCGAGGCGGGCGAACCAATCATTGCCGAGGGGCGGTATTCGATCTCCATCGGAGGCGGACAACCGAAGACTTCGGCGCCGGGATTGGCGGGGACGTTCAGCATTGCGGGAACGTTGAACCTGCCCGAGTAGAGACGAGTTCGCAATTCTCAGTCTCAGCAGAAGAGGCTCCGGCATGGAGCCTCTTCCGGCTTAGGCTTTCGCAGGGTTCTGAGTTGGCGATGGCGCCGGTTAGTTGATGGGGCTTGCTGGCGCAGACACTGAGTTGGCGACCAGTTCATTGAGCTTCAGGTAGACGGCGTTGGTCCAGCCAAAGCCGATTTCGTTCGACTTGTAGCCGGCGCTGACTTCGACGCGGGACGTGCCGGAGACGACGTTGTACTTCTCGCGGATCGTGCCGTCGGCGGCAAAGCCCGCGTCGACCGTGGCGCCGAATTTGGCCGCGAGGCGCCTGGCGTCATCGCGAAAGCCCGCGGCGTTGATTCCCGCGATCGCGATCCAGTTGGTGGGAGCCCAGCCGTAGGGCTCGTCCCATTGCATGCCGGAATCGAAGTTGCTCATGGAGAGGCCGCCGGGGCGCTCGAAGAGGTTGAGTTTTGCGACGATCTGCTGCGCCTGCTCGCGCAGTGCGACGCCGGCCCACAGCGGGTAGAGCGATGAGGCGTAGGCGTAGCTCGATTTCTTCGCATGGAAGAAGTCCCAGTCCTGATAGACGCCGTCCTTCGCATTCCAGAGAAAGCGCTGTATGTCCGCGTCGCGTTTCCTGGCGCGGCGATCCCAGCGCATGGCGTCCTGCGGCTTGCCGAGCAGGTGGGCGAAGTGGGACATGTCGCGTTCATAACGGTAAAGCAGGCTGTTGAGGCAGACGGGGGCGTAGTGGTGCGTAGAGCCGTCGAAGGGGCCGAAGCGAAAGCTGGGATCGAAGCCGGATTCGCGCATGGCGCGGTCGCCGAGGTAGAAGTCGCGAGTCAGGCGGTAGCCATCGGCCCAGGCGCGCTCGCAAACAATGCTGGCGCGAACGTCGCAGCTCGTCTGCTTCAGGCGCTCGGCTTCGGCGCCGGCAGGATGTTCGGAGCCCTTGACCAGGTAAGTGTCGCCGCCTTGGTGAGGATGCGCTTCGAGCCAGCGGATCACGTCGGGGTAGTACGTGCTGTCGTCGGCCATCTCGGGGACGGGGCCGGCGCCGTAGTCGTAATAGCGAGCGAGGCCGGTGCTGCCGGCCATGTGCTCGGGACGCAGCCAGGTTGAGTAGTCCTTGTTGGCCAGTGCGTAGGCGTGCTCAAGCC
>Ga0335069_10000683_pt1 | contig 55360 bp, 44 predicted proteins | sample Lox_Sample_11_FD_206714 | JGI IMG/M metagenome (GOLD analysis project Ga0335069, IMG submission 206714) | Soil microbial communities from Loxahatchee National Wildlife Refuge, Florida, United States - Lox_Sample_1.1 | ecosystem: Environmental > Terrestrial > Soil > Wetlands | place: USA... | reverse complement strand
TGCGGCAATAATCAACGGCGTCTCACCCAAAGCTGATTTTATGTTGGGATCGGCACCGCAATCAAGAAGCAGCCTGGCTGCCGGAAGCTTATCATTGGCCGTGGCATAGATTAAAGGAGTCATATTGTCGGCCGCTTTGACATCAACTTCCGCACCGTTGCGCAGCAACCAGGCGATCGAAACTGTATCTCCTCTCGATGCAGCTGATATCAGTGAGTAGTTCAGGCTTGTCTGCGCATCCGGCATCGACAGGATATAAGCAAACTGGGTTGTGTCGCCCGACTCCTGGGCAAGCAGCCGTGAATGATACCCGACCAGGAACAGGATAAGCAGAATTATGGGTAATTTGCGGTATGTCAGTACCACTTGAAGCATAATACAAATTTAGCGTTTTAGCGCTTATTTTAAACAGAAATCGGTGAGGATACTGATATTCATCCAAAGTTTTGACCTTATAAAGAATACTTTCTATTTTTGCCAACAATATTATAGGATTGAAGAAGCTGAGGAAAATATATTTTGCCACTCTGCTGGTTGCCGTAATTAGTTATCTCCCGGGGGCTGTTGAGAGCGGTGCAAGGATAACTGAAAAACTCATTCCGGAGAATGTGAGACTCTCAAACTCATTATCCGACATCATGGAGTTTTCGGGATTTGAAAGGGTCTTTGGTTCCTTCCTCCGGAGGTGGGAATTAACAGGAGCATCTGTTGCAATTGCTAAGGAGGGCAAGCTTGTCTATGCCAAAGGCTTTGGATTTGCAAACAAGGAGGATGGGATCCCTGTAGAACCCTATAGCAAGTTCAGGATTGCAAGTGTTTCCAAGCTGGTAACTGCAGTAGCGGTAATGAAGCTCCAGGAGGAAGGGAAACTCTCCGTTAACAGCAAGGTTTTTGGCCCCGACGGGATTCTGAACGATCCGTATTTCAGCGAACCAAAGGATAAGCGTGTTTTTGGTATTACCATTGCCCACCTGCTGAGTCATGAGGGAGGATGGACAACGCGATGGGGCGACCAGATGTTCATGCCTCTTGTTGTTTCGGATGTTATGGGAATCAAGCCTCCTGTCGATACAAAAACAATAGTCAGGTTCGCGCTTGATAAAAACCTTCATTTTACACCCGGAACAGGGAGGTCCTATTCCAACCTGGGGTATGCCATTCTCGGGCTTGTAATCGAAAAAGTCACAGGAATGAAGTATAGTGAATATTGCAGGAAAGCCGTGCTCGAACCCCTTGGGATCTACGACATGCAGCTTGCAAGGAACCTTATAACTGAAAAGGCTCCTTTTGAGGTGACATATTATGAGCCCTCCGATGCTGAAAGAAAACCTTCAATTTACAACAATGATGAGATGGTTCCGGCCAGCTATGGTGGAAATGACATCGAAGCACTGGGCGCTGCCGGTGACTGGCTGGCTACAGCACCCGACCTTATGAAGCTGCTACTGGCAATAGACGGATTCGATACCCGTAAGGACTTTCTCTCCGGGGAGAGCATAAAGTTCATGACTGATATAAACAATGGCTATGCACCGGTAGGCTGGAAAACAACACTGTATGACGGTACATGGTGGAGGACAGGAACATTTCCCGGAACCGCGTGCATGCTGAAACGACAGGCCGACGGCATTTCGTGGGTGGTGCTTCTGAATTCCAGTGCCTGGAACGGCCCTGAAATCTCAACGGATATTAATTACATGATGGCCCGCGCCCTTTACCAGGTTAAAACCTGGCCCGGACGTGACCTCTTCGGTTACTCGGTGTCCGTTCCGCTGGAGGCAGGAATAAGTGCTAACTGATATTTTATGTGCTTTACAGTAAATGTCAACCTTATAAAGGAGGAGCTCGAAAATCGCTATGGTGCCACATTTCTCGACCCTGATAAATACAGGCCAAGTTATTATTATCACGCTTATGCTATGCCCGATCTTCCGGTGATCTGCGAGGGTAACAGCAAAAAGATTTCAGTAATGAAATGGGGATTGATACCCTACTGGACAAAAAGCAGGCAGGAAGCAGACGAAATAAGACTGAAGACTCTTAATGCAAGGGCTGAGAGCGCTGAGTCGAAACCTTCATTTTCGCCATCCTTTTCCTCGAAGAGATGCCTCGTTCCGGTAAGCGGTTTTTTTGAATGGCAGCATCACAAATCTGAAAAAATCCCATGGTACATTTTCAGATCGGATGAGGATATTATGTCGCTTGGCGGATTATGGGCCGAATGGACAGATCGCTCAACGGGTGAGATACTGAACACTTTTTCGGTTATTACTACAACTGCCAACCGGCTGATGTCGGAAATTCATAACTCCAGGAAGAGGATGCCTGTGATCATCGAAAAGGATAATGAACAGGCATGGCTCAGCCCGCAAACTTCGACAGACGATCTGAGATGTCTCCTGGAACCTTATCCCGACTCAGTTTTAAGGGCACATACGATAAGCAACCTGATTAACGATCGAACCGCTGACAGGAATTCGCCTGAAATTATCAGACCTTTCGCCAGGCCCGCTGAAAACCTTCTCTTCTGAACCGCTTTCCCATCGAACCTATTGGGCTACAAAATGGTAAGTAAGGGTACCTGACTGATTTTTAACGGCATTGATATCGGGATTGAACCTGGAAATCAGTGCCGCATTTACCGCAGTTTCAAAAAGACATGGATCATTTGCCGTGCTTTCTGATGTGATTACAGTCGCACCGGTTACCTCGCCTTTCGGGTTCACCTCGATAGTGAGCACCACTTTGCCTGCACCTTCACATTTGTATATGGGCAAAGGAAGATAGGTATGAACCCTCCCCGGAAGGTTATAGTATATTCTTGTCGGACCGGCATACTTCGAGGCAAGATCATTTGAGCTTTCACTCTTTTTATCCTTGTCCCTCGGTTTTTTCTCTTCGGCTTTTCCATCCGACACCACACCGGTATTTTCACGCTCTTTCTTCTGTTCGTCGATATAGTTGTCCTTGCCCAGCTTGCCGCTCTTTATCAGCTCATCCTTTACCTTGTCGATATAATCATCCTTGTTTATTTTGACATCAGGCTGGTTTGCTATGTTTCGGGCAATATTCTGGAGATCCTGGTCACCCTTTACAACCTGTTCGACAGAATATACATGCCGGGGCTCAATGAGCCTGGCCGGCAATGGATCCGGTGGCGATTGCAGTGCAATCTCATAGTGCATGGCTTTCTCCTTCACGTTTAAACCCCCGATCTGAACAACAATGAATATTATACCGGCAATAAGGTGAATTATTACAGTTACCAGAACCGCTACTATCCTGCTGTCATATTTTGCCATACAGTGCGAAATTAGAAATTTAAATTGTATGGAGCTGCAACATAGCCAGGCAATAGAATTTAACCGGGTGTCTTTTAAAAGCTTGCACTGACCTTCAGATTGAGGCATCGCCCGGTAAGATAGTCCGGAACCGCATATTGCCTCGACTGGCCGCTGAGATTGCTCACCGCCCTTACCCAGAAGTACGATACCGTATTATTTATATCGAGAAGGTTGAAGATTTCAATCCCGGCTACAAGCTCATCGAAATATTTCAGGAAACTGCCGGATGTGACCTTTTCTTTCCTCGATTTTATCACCTTGGTAATTCCTATGTCAACCCTGCGGTATGCAGGCAGGCGGTAATACTCGTCATATCTGTTGCTGAAAGGTGATATGATTGGCAGCCCTGTAGCAAAAGCAAGGTTAATATGGGCCCTGATGGTAGGATAGGATGGAAAATAATCCTGGAAAAAAATGCTTGTGCTGAATGTCTGGTCCGCCGGAGATGGGAAATGACCGTAGCCCGAGCCCGGTATTATAAGCCTTGAATCCATCAGTGACATGCTGAACCACGATTCCGCACCCTCTACAAACTCACCGTTTATCCTCATATCTAAGCCCCTGCTGTACCCCCTGGCTGAATTTTCACCGGAATAGATAACCCTTACATTGTCGAGGTGATATGGAATGATATCATCGAGGAATTTATTGAAAATCTCTGCTGTGAAACTGAATGGCCTGTCGCCGGCCATGAAATCGACTGACATCCCTGCAACGGCATGGACCGATTTCTGTGTTCTGATTCTTGTGTCAAGAGACCCGTCGGGATAACGCATCTCGCGGTACAACGGAGGTTGATAGTACATGCCTCCAGCTATCCAGAATGAATATCGGCCGGGTGTGGCAAGCTTGGCCGATATACGCGGGGTGATCATCGTCTCACCTGTACAGGAATTATAGAGTCCCCTGAGCCCGGCATCAAGGTAAAGACTATTATTTCCTGCATTGAATCTGCCGGTTGCCTCACCCCAGGAATTACCCGACAATATAACGAGATTGTTGTCCGACATTATCAGGTACGACATATTCAGCCTGTCGGGCGAGTAGGGAACGGAATATCCCGCGGAATCGTCGAGCTTCCACTCCTTCATGTGATCTTTGAAATGATCTTCCCGCAGGCTTATTCCCCATCTGAAAGAGATATTTCCGGCGGCTTTTTCACCCCTGTACTGCAACGAAGTGATCAGCGCTTCCAGGTTATTTCTTGCATGAGAAAGAAAACTGCCGATACCAATGTTGACGATTGAATCGGGTACGCCACCCGGACCGGTATTTCTGTCAAGAAAGTCGAGCCTGTAAGCTCCTTCAATATCAAATTTTTCGGATTCATGTGACGAATATGCTGAAAGGATAATTTTATGTTTGCCGCCCTTGCTGCCCGTGAAATTCCAGGAAAGGGCGCTGTTAAATGTTGAGTAAAAGTCATTTTCACCTCCGTGAAACAGAACAAAAAGCCTGTAAGCCAGTGCTTCAGTGCCAAATGTGCTTGTCATGCTCTGTGGTGAAAACAGGAAGGAGTTTGATGAATATGAGGCAAGCAGGGAGACAGCCGATCCTGCTCCGGTCTTTAAGGTGACAACTGATTGAATGTCGGCAAATGACGGCTGGTAATCTCCTTTTGCATCAAGGGTTTTCAGCATCAGTTTGCTTGACTTATGCCTTGCACCGAGCATAAATGATAATCTGCCGGATTTGTCAGCACCCTCGAGGTGAATGCTGCTTAGCAGGAGGCCCGCCTGTACCGATGCATGAAATCCTTCAGGTATCCTGTACCTGATATCAAGGACGGATGACATCCTGTCCCCGTAGGAGGCGGAGAATCCCCCCGGCGAGAAGCTTACAGAGGATACCAGCTCCGGGTTAACAAAACTTAATCCTTCCTGCTGCCCCGACCTGATGAGGAATGGTCTGAAAATTTCGATGTCATTGACGTAAACAAGGTTCTCGTCGAAACTTCCCCCCCTCACCGAATACTGACTCGAAAGTTCATTATGTGAAGAGACACCGGGCATGGTCTTAAGAATAGCCTCGAACCCACCCGACGCCGACGGAAGAAGGTTGAAGTCCCTGACCGGAATAGAAGTTAACGCATAGGGTGTTTCCGTCCTTTCCGAGGTGATCCTGACCTCGCCTATACCTGAATATGTGCTTTTAAGGACAACATCAATCACTGTCCCTGCTGATCCCGGCGTTATACTCCTGGTCTCAGGCCTGTATCCCAGGTGGGTGAATGCAAGTACCAGTTCTTTTCCCGCGGGAAAATCACGCAGGATAAATGAGCCTTTGGAATCGGTATATGTCCCAATCTGCGTACCCTGGATAATTACACTGACATTCTCAATGGGATTCCCCACACTGTCCCTGACTGAGCCTTTAATTGTCTTCTGCTGGAAACCCAGACAATTCTCCCTGCCGCACAGGATAACCAGCAGTGGCAGCATTATTTTTATTGTTCGGAGCATTCAGCTCTTCTGGGTGGTTTCCTCCTTCGATTTGGATTTGGCCGCTTTTACTTTTGCTTTTTTCACCTTCTCCGCACTTTTTTCATTCCTGAGAAGACCGTTCTTCACACCTTTAAAAAACTTGGCCCAGGCAAATGGATTTATGAGGTTATTCATCGGCGACTGACCCCTGGTGTAATTCGCATTGGCAACCTGCTGCATAGCCATCCTGAAGCCTGCCTCAGGTGTTGAACTGTAAGAAGGGGTTGCCTCAAGTGTTGCCTGGATAGATGCAAGGTTGTCGTACATGTTTTTTATTTGAGGCGAAACCATTACCTGGTGGGCAAGAAAATCCTTTTTAAATTCCCCGTAGCTCTTCCAGGGAAAGACAGTCACACCTTCGATTGAGATTGTGTCGGAAACCAGGGTAATGTCCTTTTCATAAAGCTTCCCCTCAATATTTGAGGGAACCGAAAATATAACCTTTTTATATCCGAGCGCACTAACTGAAACAGTATCGCCGGTAACCGAAATAAGGGAATAAATGCCGGTTGATTCGCTTACTGTTCCTTTCCTGATCCTGTGTGAGACTATTGTTGCCCTTGGGACCGGATTTTTTTCATTATCCGTTATAAAACCGTTTACCTGGATGAGACGGCTTTTATCCTGCGCCTTTAATTGTGAGGATATCATCGCTGCCAGGAAAAATAATATGAAGTATAACAGTCTTTTCAACACATCCTGTATTTTCGTCTCCTCGCGAGGATTTTTAAGCGGGTGCAAAATAAACAATATTGACTATAACGCTAAAACATTTAACTAATTTTTAAAAATATTTCATTTATAATGTTAAAGTCAGCAATCGAAAAATTAAAAATCCCGACATTTCGGAAAATTACTCACTAACCGTTGAACTATGCAGAAGATTCTATTGCTGGGAGATGAGGCAATTGCGAGGGCTGCTATTGATGCCGGGCTGAGTGGTATGTACGCCTACCCGGGAACACCCTCCACGGAGATTATGGAATATATCCAGGGATATCCGCTTCCTCCTGATGTCAAAGTTCACAGGGAGTGGTCCTCAAATGAAAAGACGGCCATGGAGGCGGCACTTGGCATGTCTTATGCAGGAAAGAGGGCCATGGTGGCAATGAAGCATGTCGGGCTTAATGTTGCCGCAGATGGTTTTATTAACTCGGCTATCACCGGTGTGAACGGGGGTCTTGTTGTTGTTGCAGCCGATGATCCATCCATGCATTCATCACAGAATGAGCAGGATTCAAGGTTTTATGGCAAGTTCGCTTTTGTACCTGTCTTTGAACCGGCGTCACAGCAGGAAGCTTATGACATGATTTTTGATGCCTTTGAACTGTCGGAGAAATACCTTGTCCCTGTACTTTTCAGAATTACAACCAGGCTTGCCCATTCACGCGCTGCTGTTGAGCTGAAGGATACTGTGCCGCAGAAAAGGATTGCGCTCCCGAAGGATTCCTCGAGATTTGTTTTGCTGCCTGTCATTGCAAGAAAGAGGTACAGGATTCTCCTCAATACATATGATTCCCTGAGGTATGATGTAAGGATCACCAGGTACAATCGTTTTATCGACGGGAAGGACAGAAAAATGGGAGTAATATGCAGCGGCATTGCATATAACTACCTCATGGAAAATTTTAACGGGGCTCAACCAGGCTTCCCGGTACTAAAGATATCGGCTTACCCTTACTCAAAGGATGCCATACGCGAAATAACTGAAAGGTGCTCAGAGATACTAGTTCTCGAAGAAGGATATCCCTATATCGAAGAGTCGCTCAGGGGAATCCTGGATGAAGGCAGGAAGATTTACGGCCGTCTCGATAATACCGTACCCCGCGATGGTGAGCTTAATCCGGCAATAGTTGCAAGGGCACTGGGCATAAGATCAGTTTCAGGGCCGGAGATTCCTTCGGTTGTAAGGTCAAGACCACCTTCGTTCTGCAAGGGTTGCGGTCATATAGATATGTTCAATGCCATCAACGAAGCTCTCGCCTCTTACGACACAAGGGGTGTCTTTTCCGATATCGGCTGTTATACCATGGCTGCCCTTCCTCCTTTCAGCTCAATAAAAACGTGTGTCGATATGGGCGCCTCAATAACAATGGCAATCGGCGCCGCGGATGCCGGGCTTTCTCCGGCAGTTGCAGTAATAGGGGATTCAACTTTTACTCATTCCGGGATGACGGGCCTTCTTGATGCCGTAGTTAAAAACTCCCCGCTTACGATAATCATCGGAGATAACTCCACTACCGGGATGACCGGCGGACAAAAATCACAGGCCACGGGCCGGCTTGAAAATATCTGCGCCGGAATTGGCGTTGCGCCTGGGCATATAAGGGTGATAACCCCTTTGAAGAAAAACCATTCGGAAAATGTAAGGATCATCAGGGAAGAGGTTGATTACAACGGAGTCTCAGTGATCATTGCAGCCAGGGAATGTATCCAGACTGCGACGCGCAGGAAAAGAAACGCCGGCACTGAAGAACAGTAAATACGAAACAGGATGAAAAAGGATATAATATTATCAGGTGTCGGAGGACAGGGGATACTATCAATTGCTGCCGCAATAGGCCTGGCTGCTGTTGAAAATAACCTGTACCTGAAGCAATCGGAGGTTCATGGAATGAGCCAGAGAGGAGGGGATGTGCAGTCGCATTTCAGGCTGTCCGATAAGCCGGTAATGTCCGACCTGATACCCTTAGGAAACGCCGATTTAATAATCTCTGTTGAGCCTATGGAGTCGCTCCGTTACCTTCCCTGGCTCTCCTCTTCAGGATGGATAGTGACAAATTCCACGGCATATATCAATATTCCCGATTACCCCGGTATGGAAGATATTTTCAGGGAAATAAGGAAGGTTGAAAATCATATAATTCTCGATGCGGATGCTGTTGCCAGGGACTGCGGATCAGCTAAATCGGTCAACATAGTGATGCTGGGGGCAGCCTCGCCTTTTATAGGCATGCCATACTCTTCACTCGAGAATGCTGTGAGGACTCTTTTCGGCAGGAAAGGGGAGGAGGTGGTGGCGCTTAATATTAAGGCGCTCAGGGCTGGACTGGATGCAGCCTTAAAGAAATAAGGGCATCATATCCGGAATCCGGCATTAATGAAGATCATCTGCGTTGATGATTTCGTTTTGTCATCAGGGAACCTGGCCTGGTAATCAAGCGCCAGCCTTAAGGATTTGCTTACAGTGTACTGGAATCCGATAATTGCAAACTGTGAATCCTTGCCATAATTCCATCCGTTTGCCTCTCCGGCAAGCTTTACCGATGAAGCAAAATCATAGCGTGAAAAGAACATTAAATTTCGTGTAAGATTTATACCTCCTGTCGCTGACAGACCATAGCCATTGTGCCCGCTTATGGTATCGAGGCTTGTTTTATAATCAAATTCGGCACCGATAAAGAACTTTTCATTCTTAAAGCCAGAAAATACCAGGGATTCATTCTGTACCACATTTTTGTTCTTCATAATTCCGTCGTACAGCCTGATAACGAAATTCCTGGCGGGCTGGATGGTCAGGCCACTGCAGTATTTAAGGTTATTGTCCATCTGCAGGCTTCCGCCGCCTTCACCGTTAATGACAGAAAAATCTGCCTGGAATGTGTCGCTGAATTTGTAAGCGGCGGCAAACCCCAGGTCCGAATCATATCCATAAGCATTCAGATCCTGGAATGTTTTGGACAGATATCTCATTCCCAGGAAAGTAGACTGGAACATAAAATATGTGGTCTTTATCATCCCGGCCGTCACCGAAAAGCCATTCTTATTGTAATTGAATGCTGCCTCCCTGAAAAATGCATATCTCCTTGCCCTGTAACCTTTTGCAAGGTCGTCTGGAGATCCAAGATTCAGAATTATCTCGGTTGAAAAATTCTTATCAATAATGTAGTTGTAGCCGAAATATGCTCTGTTGACTGCAAAGCCCGTGGTGGAACTGTTATCCTTCTTCAGGGGAGAATGAAAGTCAGTAAAGATTTCAATTACCGGCTTGCCGGATGGCTGCTCATTCTGCGAAAAGGAAACGAGGGGTAAAAGCAGAATCGTGATTATCAGCGGAACGGTTTTCTTCATAAATGTACAGACTCTGAAGTTGATAAGAACGGCCAAATATACCTTAATTATCACAAACTGGCGATGTTAACCTGCAATTTGCTGATTTTAAATCTCAACCGGTAAAAATTAACGGAAATTTTCTTATAATTTTAGTCAAGCCAAATCTCCTCCAAGGATTTATTTTCATGCCGGGCCCTGGGGGAGCATAAACTAAAGCATTTATTATGAAACGATTCGTTTTGCCCTGCCTGTTCCTGTTAATCCGGTTTACGCTCGATGCCCAGGAGGCAATTGTTAAGGAAGAAAATATCACGATGCCGACCTATCCTTTCAGCGATCCCGACCCTGTAGCGAGACCAGGCAGGATTTATCCCTATTTCAGGTTCGACGGCTATTCATCATCGTCGGTTGAAATGAAACACAGGATGGTGACACTCGAAAACAGGTGGATAAAAGTATGGGTAGCACCTGATATGGGAGGGAAGGTATGGGGAGCACTCGACAAAAAAAACGGGAAATACTTTGTTTATTTCAACCGGGTTGTCAAATTCAGGGAAATAGCCATGCGCGGTCCCTGGACCTCCGGTGGCATAGAGTTCAACTTCGGATCGATTGGGCATGCTCCCACGACTTCATCCCCGGTCGACTTTACCTATATGAAAAATGTGGATGGCAGCGTCTCCTGCTTCATCGGTTCAACTGACCTTACCTCCGCAACAGACTGGCAGATCGAGATACGCCTCCCGTCCGATAAAGCCTGGTTCGAGACACATTCGGTCTGGATCAATCCCACCCCAATGAAGACTTCATTGTATCACTGGCAGACCATGGCGGCTGACGCTACTGATGATCTTCATTATGTCTTCCCCGGAACCCATTATATCGACCATGGCGGGAACGATACCGAATGGCCCGTCCTGAAAGACGGAAGGAACATCTCCGACTACAACGCAAACGATTATGGCGGCGCCCACAGCTATCATGTGCTGGGATGCTATACCGACTGGTTTGCAGGTTTTTACAGTAGCAGCAATACAGGGTTCGGCCACTGGTCGAGATATCCCTATAAGCCAGGTAAGAAGATCTGGATATGGGGATTATCGAGGGAGGGTGAAATCTGGAAAAACCTGCTGGCCGATACTGCCAGTGGAAATACACAGTATACAGAGCTTCAGACAGGACTGCTTTTTAACCAGGAAGCGGATGGAAGCACCTTGACCCCATTTAAACATGCTTTCATGATGCCAGGAGATATCGAAAAATTCACTGAAAAATGGTTTCCGGTCAGCGGAACAGGAGGTATAACGGAAATATCGGAAGAAGGGATTCTCAACCTGTCGCCTGCAGGAAATTCCACAGATATTACCTTTCAGTCGCTGGAATACCTATCCGATACTATCGAAATAATGGATCGTACAGGCAAGCTGGTTAAAAGCCTGCCGCTCGATATGGAACCGGAAAAGACCGTGCAGGTGCATGTTGATGCAATATCTTCAGGGCTTACAGTCATGTTGAAGCACGGTGAATTAAGGTATAGCAGCAGCATTGCCACCGGAAGGACCCTCAACCGGCCGGTGAAAATTGACAGTACATTTGACTGGGAGTCAGTTTACGGAATTTATTCCAGGGGTATAGAGAAATTCCGTCAGAGGCTTTATCCGGAAGCCAGGGTGATCCTTGAAAGCTGCATCGGGAAAGATCCTTCATTCCTGCCGGCACTTACTGCCCTCGCTGACCTCGACCTAAGGTCCCTGAATTATGATGAGGCGGAAAAGAAACTGCTCAGGGTACTGAGCTTCGATACTTACGATCCCGAGGCCAACTTCCTTTATGGTAATCTCTTATCGTTGAAGGGCGAATACCCCGGGGCGAAAGATGCATATGGCATTTCACTGAAATCAACTGGGTTCAAATCTGCGGCCCTCAACAGGCTTGCCCTTGTCGCCCTGAAGGAATGCAGGTATGATGAGGCGCAGGATTATATTAACGATGCGTTACTATATAATGGCCTGGATCAGAATATCCTGATGACTGCTGCGGTGATTTCCAGGGTGACCCGCGAGGACCGGAAATACGGCATGTACCTTGAAAGACTGTCAGGTTTAAATCCCCTGTCGCATTTTGCAGCATTCGAGAAATTCCTGTCTTCGGGTGATACGTCCGCCCTTGGAAGATTCAGAAGGGGAATTAACACTGAATTCAAAAGCGAGGTCTATACCGGCCTTGCAATATGGTACTTAGAAGCGGGTCTGACCAGCGATGCCGTGACAGTTCTGAAGGCCGCACCACCTGAACCAATGACTGATTACCTCCTGGCATATCTATATAACATTTCAGGAGATAAGGCCTCGGCTTCCATGCTCGTAGACAGGGCACTTGGTTCTGATATAAAGCTGGTTTTTCCGTACAGGGACATATATGCAGGGATACTCCAGTGGGCCGATTCGCTTAAACACAGCTGGAAGAATGATTATTACCTGGCACTGCTATGGTGGAGCAAGGGGAATAATGAAATGGCTGACCGGCTTTTCAGTAAGTGCGGCGATGAGCCAGACAATACTGCATTTTATCTATCCAGGGCGAACTTCCTTGTTCAGACGGGTTCACCTGGAAAGGCAAAAAGGGATTATCGGAACGGGTTCAGGTATTCAAAAGGAGACTGGCGACCATACCATCTTTTTTATGAATACCTGGTGAGTGAAAAGGATTTCATGCCGGCCGACAGTCTTTCAAAAGCAGCGTTCAGGGAATTTCCCGGCTCATATATTATTGCCACGGACCGGGCAAAATCGCTGATCCGCGGTAACAGCTACAGCAATTGCATCAGACTGCTGAAAAAGACCGTTATCCTGCCTTTTGAAGGGGCCGGTTACGGCAGGGTGATATGGCATCAGGCAAATATCCTGGAGGCGATCAGGCTCATCAGGCTCAACAGGACCAGGGATGCCAGATCGAAAATTGCCGATGCACGGCTGTGGCCCGAAAACCTGGGGGTTGGAAGGCCATTTGCAGTTGATGAAACGTTAGAAAACACACTCGAGGCAGTCTGTTCAGTAAAAGAGGGAGACAAGAAAGGTCGTGAGCGTTTGAGAAAGCTGATCCCCGCTTTGGGTAAACAGCCGGATCAGGGGGAGGCATCAAAGGATACTGATAGCCGTATCAGCGAGGGAGTATGGTTGCTGGTAAAAGAGTGCGGGATATGAGTCAGGTAACGATGAATTACCACCAGTTACAGGAAAAAGAAAAACCCTGCGGAGGGCAGGGTTTTTCAGGCAGGCTTTTTATGCCTGCTCCTTGGGGCTCTTCAGAAGGAGAAGTTCATTTGCCACGATCTCCGTTACATACTTGGTAACGCCATTCTTGTCCTCGTAGCTACGGTACACAATTCTTCCCTCGATCGCAACCTGTCCGCCTTTCTTGAGGTATTTGCCTGCAATATCGGCAAGGTTGTTCCATGCAATGATGTTGTGCCAGGTGGTTTCGCTTACCTTCTGACCCTCGCCATTTTTAAATGAATCGCTTGTGGCAAGTGTAAAACGTGCCATCTTCTTTCCGCTCTCAAGCGTTTTGGATTCCGGATCCTGTCCCAGGTTCCCGATCAGCTGTACCCTGTTCTTTAATGAGTTCATGATTTTAAGTTTTAGTTTGACAATCAGTAATACGGCACAAACTTAAACCCGGTTTCCGGGCCGATCCGGCTCTTAAATATTTATATCCGTTTCTGAATCATTTGTAGGCGTTTGTAAACGTTTAGCAGCAGAAATTTGTAACTTTATCAAAACTTTCGTGCTGTGGAAAGGAAATGTCTCGATTGCGGTGAAATAATCCGTGGCCGTGCCGATAAGAAATTCTGTTCGGACCAGTGCAGGAACAATTATAACAACAGGCTAAACCGCGATACCAACAATTTTGTACGGAATGTCCACGGGTTGTTGCGCAGGAACAGGAGAATACTCGCGGATCTTTACAGCGATGGCAAGACGACCGTTCACAAGGACGCTCTATATGCCCTCGGTTTCAACTTCAGCTTTTTTACACATGTTGTTCAGAGCAGGGACGGAAAGGCGTTCCAGTACTGCTTCGAGTATGGATTCTGTGAAAAAGGGACCGATTTTATTGAACTGAGAATGAATTCGGCATACCTCGATTACCAGTGAAAGGAAAGTGACTATTTCTTCTCGGAAACTACGGCTGTAGGCTGAACAGGAACTACCTGGCCCCTGTAATTGACCGATTCGATATGCGCGTTCTGAACACTAACCGTGCATTCGCCCGATTTCATGATAGTGATAAAGAATGTAAAAGTATCCGTACCCTCCGAAGTTTTAAGGGTAATGTCGTATTTCCCCTTGCTTTCGTTGCTTACCATGTCGTACTTGATAGTCCGGCCGTTGAAGCTGATCCCGCTGATTGGCCTTGATAAAAATGTCCTGCCTGAATAGCCAAGGCTCACGGATGCCAGCTCCCCGTCGACAACGATAAAATTGCGCCTGGGATAAAGGTCATTAAATCCTCCCCCGAACAGGTAGATCCTGTTGACCTTGATTATGTATCTCCGTGATTCGACAGCCTGCTTGATTGCTGCCTGTTCCGCCAGTTTTTTCACTGTCCTTGTATTGGTACTGTCTCCTGCTGTATTTTTTGTACTGCTGCATGAAGCAATTATCATGGCTGACGTCAGTAACAGAATCATCTTTTTCATACCTGCTGCCTGTTTTGTCCTCATTTTATATCCAAATTTCATGCCATAAGTGCCCGCAGAACTTCGTTAAAGGGATATAATATATCATAGTTATGACCAAATGATGTGTATTACCTGTATGATAAAGGAGAAATAAATTCTTATCCCCATGCAACCTTTTAATGCTTTTCAGCGTTATAAGGAAGTTAATACCGTTAAACTGAAGTTTAATCTTAATTTACGAATATGAAAAAGTTAATCCTTGTACTCTTTGTTGCAATCCTCGCTTTACCCGCTAATTCACAGCTTCTTAAATTTGGTATCAAAGCAGGCGCCGAATCAGCCTGGACACCGAAATATGATCTTTCAACAGGCGGGAATAGCCTGACTATTGACGCTCTCAAGAGCTCCAACTGGGGATGGAACGCAGGTATATTTCTGCGCATAAAACTTCTTGGTATATATGTTCAGCCTGAAGTTATCTTCGGATCGACCTCATTCAAGTACAATGTGGACAGCACCAATTACACAGGGACAAAATTGCTTTCACAACAATTTAACAAGGTTACTGTGCCTGTTCTTATAGGGTTCAAGCTGGGCCCGCTCAGGGTTAATGCAGGTCCTGCAGCAACAATGCAGCTTGGGAACCCGAAAGCACTTTTGAGCGCTTCGACCTATAACGATATGTATAAAGGCGCAACATGGGGTTACCAGGTTGGCCTTGGCCTCGACCTCCTCAAGAAGCTCACTATCGACGCCAGGTATGCCGGCGGTTTTGGCAACCAGTTCGGAAGCGCTATCAATGTGGGAGGACAGACTCTCAAGCTGAACAATTCGGCCAAATCTATCTTTATAAGTGTAGGTTATATGTTCTGATCTTAACATAAATGCATGGAAAACTCTCCCGAATTCGGGAGAGTTTTTTTATTTTTACATGTTCAACACCGCGCCGGATGACCGGGTTATTCCATATAGGATTTTCAGGTATCCAGGACATTATTCTGCTAGTCTACCTGGTTACGATCCTGTTTGTGTGCTTCATGATTGTTTTTGAGAACAGGGCTCCTGTAAAAACCCTGTCATGGGTGCTGGTGATACTGCTTGTGCCTTTCTTCGGCATCATATTCTACTTCTTTTTCGGGAGGAACTTCCGCAAGCAGAAGATTTTCTCGAAAAAGAATATTCTCGATATGGAACACCTCAGCAATATAGCTGCATTCCAGGAAAATACCCTCCCCGGGAGAATGGCCATGGCAAGCGAGAAGGTCAAGGAAAAGGTTCACCTTATTAAGCTGATGCTGAATAATAATAAATCGGCGCTCACTGAATTTAACCGCATCGAGATTCTCATCGACGGAATGAACACCTTCCCTGAAATGTTCAGGGCAATTGAGTCGGCGGAAAGATTTATAAATATGGAGTTTTACCGCTTCGAATCCGATATCCTGGGCATGAAATTCTGTGATGCCCTTATTGAGAAGGCAAAGCAGGGGGTAAACGTCAGGATCATCTACGATGATGTTGGAAGCTGGAGCCTCAGCAACAAGCTTGTCAGGAAAATGAAAAAGAACGGTGTGGAGATTTACCCATTCATGCCGGTCAGGTTTCCCTGGCTCACCAGCAAGATAAACTTCAGGAACCACAGGAAAATACTGGTTATTGACGGCAAGGCCGGATTTGTCGGCGGACTGAACATAGCCGATAAATATCTTCATGGCCTCCGCGACCTTGGAAAATGGAGGGATACTCACCTTCTGATCAGCGGTGAAGCGGTAGGTGCTCTTAACAGCGTTTTTATGGTCGACTGGTATTTTGTTAGCGATGTCCTGCTGAATGATGAAGAGCCTGTTATCAACCCGGCGACACTTCCTCCCAGGTGCTGGATACAGGTGGCATCAAGCGGCCCGGATTCTGACTGGGCAAACATTATGCAGCTTTATTTTGCAGTTATCGCGACTGCCAGGAAATCAATATATATTTCCACTCCTTATTTTTCACCCGACGAGAGCGTGCTGAATGCATTGAAAACAGCAGCGCTGAGCGGCGTGGATGTCAAAATCCTTCTTCCTGGAAAATCCGATTCGGCAGTGGCTTACTGGAATACACTTTCATACATCGATGAGCTTCTAGAAGCGGGTATTAAAGTTTTCCTCTTCGACGACGGCTTTAATCACTCAAAATATATTGTTGTTGATGACGTTTTCTCATCCGTCGGATCTGCGAACGTTGACATGAGAAGCTTTGAACTTAATTTTGAAATTGCTGCCCTGATATATGATGAAGAATTTGCCTCGAGGCTCGTCAGGGTTTTCAACTCTGACATTATGAGAAGCAGTCCCGTAAATCCCATTGAATGGCACAATCGTAAGCGAACTAAAAAGATCAGGGAGTCTCTGTCCAGAATTCTCGGACCATTGTATTGAACAGCCATTCAGCTTATGTCATTTTACCAGGAAGACCAGGAATATGATTTTATCGTCGGCAGGAAAATAACTGCCCCGGATAATTCGGAACACATTATTCTTACCGGACCCGATGAGAGAAAATTCCTTATACCAGCGGCAAATTATCTTTCATACGGCTTATCGGCCGGCCAGGCAAAAAAGTGCAGGGTTGACAGGATAAATTGCCGTGGCGAGATTTTCCTTGAACCGGAAAATCCATGGTACCACGAGGGACAGTATTATTTTTTCAGGGTTGCAAGACGTGAAACCAGGACAAATTTCTCGGGCAAAAACATTAACGCCGTAATTGTTTCCGACCGGGGCGGTAATGAAAATGCTGTAGAGATTTCCGGAAAAATCCCGTTACCCGGCAGCAGGGTAAGGCTGCTGGTTGAAAAGATAAGCAAGGGCAGGCTCTTCCTGCTCAGGGAAAGAAAGATCAGGAAGGGTATGCTGATGAAGATCGGGAAAGAATATGAATTCACGGCAGAAGGTATAACTATCGCCCTTGACGGCAGGAAGTATTTCATCGTCTCCGACCCCTGCAAAAGAAAACATCTGCTCCCGTATGATTACTATGAGTCATACGGAATAAAACCGGGCAGCATATTCAGGGGCAGGATTGTAAAATTCAGGCTCAACAGGGAGGTGGTGATAGAACCGGAAAACCCGTTTTTCAAAATAGGCAGCAGGGTTTCAATGACAGTTGGTGAAAGCACAAGGAGCAGCAATGGAAACAGCTTTAATATAAATCTTATTGATGAATTCGGCCATTCGCATTGCCTGGAAATGCCTGAAGTACCACATTCCAAAACAGTCGAATGCATGGTCAGGATGATAAGAAAAGGTAAGCCGCAGTTCGAGGTTTTGTAAATTTTTGTTAACCAAATACCTGCTTTTCCGCTTCATCTTTAACATTCTGTTAATACGGGGAATTACCAATATTTCATTACTTTACTTTGTTAAAACCCCATACGCCATGAAAAAAATTGTCTTATCAGCCAGCCTGGTTATCGCATTTCTCCTTTTCTCTGGATCCTGTCTTTATTACACTGACGGAGGTCAGCAGAAAGATAACAGGGACAAAAAAATGGACCTGCTCGAAAGGCTTGAGAATGGTTCAAAAATCACTTCGGATGAGATTAAATCAGTGTTTGGGAATCGTAAGGAGGAAGAGTTTGAAAACCCCGGTGAGAATTTTTTCGCATTCCAGTCTCAGTTTGATGACCCTGATTTCCCAGTTTTGCCTGATCTGCCTGACATGAATGTGCTTTTCGATGCTGATATTCACCCCGATCGGTTCGTTTATAATTTCAGGTCAGATGATGCTGATACACTGATATCTGACAAATGCTGGTTCGGATTCAGCGACCGGGATCTTAGTGATAAGCTGAGGGAGATAAGGGAAAATATGAAGGATTTCAGGAACTCGGGAGAATACCAGGATGCCATAAGGGAGTTTAAGAAAAGCATGGAAAGTTTCAGGAAGGAAATGGAAGATTTTAAGGTTCGCATGAAGGATGAATGGAGAGACAGGTAGCTACCGGATAAGTCCGGTCATTTTCATGAGTTTTTACAGGATTTTACTCCTTGCTGCCATCTGAAAGATTCGAGGCTATCCAGTGGTAAATTACGCTCAGGCTTATAAAATAAGGAAAAAATCTTATCAGGCTGTTTTTTAATGAATTGTAAGTCAAGTCGATTTCAACAAGCGTAAATATTGACACAGCCGCATAACCTGCAGCGATTATCCATCCGGCTAATGTAACCGGGACATATATCCATCCTTTTTTTCTGAAATGGTATTTCATATAGGTACTATTCGTTTTCTGCCCGTCATTTTCCGAACAGCATTTTTAAAGCAACAAGAATTAGGAATATTCCAAAGACCTTCTTCAGAACGTCCTGGGGTATGCGGATCGCAAGCTTCGATCCGAAGACTGATCCTACGATAAAAAGCAAGGCGAGGACCCCGGCAACCCTCCAGTCGACATGACCGGCCTTGTAGTAGTTCATTACGGCTATGATCCCAACCGGCGGAAGCATCATGGCAAGGCTCGTACCCTGGGCCTCCTGCTGAGTGAATCCAAGAATCATTGTCAGAGCAGGTATAACGATAATACCGCCGCCTATCCCAAGCATGCCTGCCATGAATCCTGTCAGCAGCCCCAGTAGTGCCAGAATAATTACTGATGATAGTGTCATCTTCATGATCTATTAATTAGTTACCGGGGCAAAATTATCAATAATATTTTATTCGCTGCTAATTCTCTTTTAACATCAGTGCGCCTTCGCGGTGTTGTTTCTTCACATCATTATCCCTAAATTTACCACACATATAGCATTTATGACTAAACGCAGAAAGACCACATTAATAATTGTAACTGCCCTCTTATTTGCAGCATTTATCCTTATATTCAGCACTCTTACCGGACCTGGAATTTACCCGCGGGGCTGGAAAAACACCCTGTATATTCCGACCGGATCAACTTATAGCCAGGCTCTTGATTCGATCTATTCGACTTTTGATGTCAGGGGTAAAAAGCTTTTTGAATGGGTTGCCAGGATGCGGAAATACCCCGGCCTGGTAAAGCCAGGGAGATATGTCTTCGACAAAAAGACAAGCTTCCTGAAGTTCCTGAGCACCCTGCGTACCGGGAGGCAAACGCCGGTAAATGTAACATTCAGCAATGTAAGGACCTTATACCAGGTTGCGGCAAGGGTAGGTGATAAGATAGAGGCGGACTCCACATCGCTCATTGCCTATCTTCTGAAGGAATCAAATTATTCTGCTGACGGATTCAGGAAGGAGACAGTTATATCTGTTTTCATTCCAAATACATATGAGCTCTATTGGAATACCCAGGCTCCGGGATTTTTTGAAAAGATGCTGAAGGAATACAGGAAATTCTGGAACGGTCAGAGACTCAGGAAGGCGGGCGAGGAAAGACTTACCCCGGTTGAGGTCTCTACTGTCGCTTCAATAGTTGATGAAGAAACAATCCGTCCCGACGAAAAAGCAAGAATTGCAGGGGTTTACCTTAACCGGCTGAAGCGGGGAATGGCTCTCCAGGCAGACCCGACAATTAAATTCGCACTGAACGATTTTACTTTGACCAGGATACTTTACAAGCATCTGCAGGTCGACTCACCCTATAATACATATAAACATCCAGGTTTGCCGCCGGGCCCGATAAACTGTCCTTCGGTCGAAAGCATTGATGCGGTGCTGGATGCCGAGAAGCACGATTACATATATTTTGTTGCGAAAGCTGACAATTCGGGATACCATGTATTTTCCAGGACGCTTACCGAACATAATCACTATGCATCGGAGTACCAGAAGTATCTCGATAAAAGGAAGATAACTAACTAGGGCTAATTATTTCCACCTCCCTGTCAAGCAAGATTCCGAACCTCTCAAAGACTGATGTCCTGACCTGTTCGGACAGGTTAAAGATGTCCGTTCCTGTTGCATTACCTGTATTTATCAGCACAAGTGCCTGCTGGTTATGTACTGCAGCTCCACCGAGCCGTTTACCCTTCCAGCCGCATTGTTCAATGAGCCATCCCGCGGGAATCTTTTTACCTCCCGACGGGTCATCATAAACGGGAACCAGGGGATGATCGTGCTTTATCGATTCAGCTTTCCCGGCTGTTACCACGGGGTTCTTGAAAAAGCTGCCGGCGTTTCCTGTAACTGACGGATCGGGCAGTTTTCTCCTTCTTATGTTAATCACCGCTTTCCGGATATTCTGAAGTGAAATTTCCCCCAGTGCAGCGGTTTCAGCTTCCAGGAACCCGTATTCCAGCCTGAAATGATGTTGCCGCGACAGCCTGAAAAACACTCTTGTAATAAGGTACCTGTTTTTCAATTCCTTCTTGAATATACTTTCCCTGTAGCCAAATGAGCAATCCTTATTGTCAAACTCCTTCGCAACACCGGTCTCAAGGTTAACAGCATTGACCCTGACAATGGTATCCCTTGCCTCCATACCATAGGCGCCGATGTTCTGTACGGGTGCTGCCCCAACCTTCCCGGGTATGTACGACAGGTTCTCAACCCCCGACAGCTCATTATCAACGCACCATCCGACAAATTCATCCCAAAGAATTCCGGCCCCAACTGAAACAATTATTTCTGTCCCGTTATCATCCTCGGTTCTGATTTCACCTATCCCGGAGCTCAGTATTGTACCGTTAAAGTCGGACAGGAAAAGCAGGTTGCTTCCGCTACCTATAATAAGCGTTTTGCTTCCATGCAGGACACCGCTCCCGGCCAGGGCACATACATCCTGTTCTGAATCAAGAACAACAAGTTTATCTGCCTTATAGTCGAGGCCGAAAGTGTTATAGCCCTTCAGTGAAATTCTTTCCTGTATCATGCTTAAATGCTCCCCGGCAAAAATATGCAATAATCTTCAATGCTGATAATTCCTAATCTGGCCGGCTTTTCATTAACTTTATAGCATGTCAGGTGCAGGAAAAAGACCCGAAGTTATATTTGCAGTAACAAACTGCATCTGTTTCGATCAGCGTGTGATGAAAATGGCAAAGACCGTAGAGTCGCTCGGGGCAGAGGTTCTAATTGTCGGTAAATACAGGGGCAAATGCTGCGAAAATGACACAGTTCCCTTCAGGACAAAACGGTTCAGGATGTTCTTCAGGCGAGGTTTTCTTTTTTACAAATTCTTCAATATCAGGCTCTTTTTCTTCCTGCTGTTCCGTAAATCGGATATAATAGTTTCCAACGACCTCGATACTCTTCCGGCATCCTGGCTGGCTGCGGTGTCCAGGTCAGCAACTCTTGTTTACGATTCCCACGAATATTTCACGGGGGTACCCGAACTGCTTGACAGGTCCTTTGTAAGATCAGTCTGGCAGTCCATTGAGAGATTCATCTTCCCAAGGCTGAAAAATATTATTACCGTAAGCGATCCGATTGCGGAGCTGTATTTAAGGCAATATGGGATCAAACCGGTGGTTATCAGGAACTGTTCAAGGAAACCATCCATGCCTGCAATACACAGAAGTGAGCTTGGAATTGACGAAAACAAGCTTCTGCTCGTGATGCAGGGTGGCGGTATAAACATTCATAAAGGAGCGGAAGAGCTTCTTGAGGCGATGAAACAGCTGACCGGTACAACCCTGATGATTATCGGATCGGGGGATGTGATTTCTGACCTGGAAAAAATGACCTCTGAAAACATGCTTGATGAAAAGATCATTTTCCTTCCTTTAATGCCATGGGACGAGATGATGAGATACACGCAAACAGCTGATGCTGGTCTGAGCCTCGAGAGAGACACCAATATCAATTACCGGTTCAGCCTGCCGAATAAACTGTTCGATTATATCGCGGCCGGTATACCAGTTATTGCAACGGACCTGCCCGAGATATCAAAGGTGGTTGCAGGTAATGCGTGCGGGATAATACTGTCTTCTGTTTCACCCGGTGAAATCGCTGAGTCGGTAAACCTTCTGAAAAATAACAGGGATCTCCTGGAGGTGCTCAGACAAAACTCAAAAGCAGCATTTGCCGACCTGAACTGGGAAAAGGAATCGGAAAAGGTGAAGGAACTTTATTTAAATTTGCTGAAAGAAACCAGGTAATCCAGTTCAGTTTTTTTTGACTTACGGGGAGTATTGAAAACATGGAAATAGTAAGGAGTAAAAAAGAAAGAAAGTGAAAAATTTTATTAAGAAACATTATCTGACAATTATCCTGACTGTTGCAGGAGCCGTGGCAGGGTTGCTCTACTGGAAATTTGTAGGTTGCCTGACGGGAAGCTGCCCTGTTAAATCGAGATGGTATCTCATGACGCTTTACGGTGCAATAGTTGGCTATCTTGCCGGCAGCCTGGCCGTTGATTTCAGGAAATGGATCAGCAACAGGAAAGAAATAAAATCAAGGATGGGACAAAAACAATAAAACATAAACGAAATAAAAGAACCATGAAAACCAATCGTCGTAACTTTCTCAAGAGTGCAACTGTTGCAGGTGCAGGCGCAATGGCTGCCGGTATTATTCCGTCATTTTCGGTCAGGGAGCAGGAGTCAAAAATGAGCGGTATTCTGACATCCGCTAAAAAAACTCATTCGCAACGATTCAATATGTCGGGTTATGCTGCCCCGGCAATACCGCTTGTGCGTGTAGGTGTTATCGGCCTCGGCGACAGGGGAAGTGACGCGGTTGAACGACTAAGCTACATCGATGGACTCGAGATACGGGCACTGTGCGATAAACGTCCCAATGCCGTAAAATTTGCACAGGAGCATCTTAAGAAGATTGGCAGGCCCGCGGCAAAGGAATTCACCGGATCGGAGGACGCCTGGAAGAAGCTGGCCGAAATGCCAGATCTCGACCTGATCTATACATGTACTCCATGGATTCTCCATACCCCTGTATCGGTATATGCAATGGAACACGGAAAACATGTCGCGTGCGAAGTCCCGATTGCCAGGACTATTGATGAAGCCTGGCAGCTGGTGGAGACTTCAGAAAAGACAAAAAAGCATTGCATGATGCTTGAAAACTGCTGTTATGATTTCTTTGAACTGCTCACTCTGAACATGGCAAGACAGGGAATGTTCGGCGATATCCTTCATGGTGAAGGTGCATATATCCATAACCTGATGGGTTACAATTTCAACAAGCCCGATGACAGCAAGGCAGCTGACGGGGCATATACCGACATGTGGAGGCTGAAGGAGAATGCCTCGAGGAACGGCAACCTCTACCCGACACATGGACTGGGTCCCATCTGCCAGGTTATGAATATAAACAGGGGCGATAAAATGGAGTACCTGAGCTCGATGTCGACTTTCGACTTCAACATGGGAAAATATGCTAATGAGCTTGCCGCGAAAGATCCGTTCTACAAGGAATTTGCAAACAGGAATTACCGGGGTAACCTGAACACCACCCATATCATGACCAGTAAAGGCAGAACGATACTTGTCCAGCACGATGTCTCATCTTTCCAGCCTTATTCGAGGATCCACCTTGTCAAGGGAACAAACGGGATGGCAATCAAATACCCGAAACAATTGATTGCAATCGGTGAAGACTGGATGAAAGATGATGAGATGAAGAAGCTCTTCGAGGAACATTCACCCGAGATTGTAAAGAGGGTTGGTGAGGAAGCAAAAAAGGTAGGAGGACATGGCGGGATGGATTTCATCATGGACTGGAGAATGATCGATTGCCTCAGGAACGGGCTGCCGCTCGATCAGGATGTATATGACGGTGCCCTCTGGAGCTCTGTAGGTCCGTTAAGTGAATGGTCGGTTGCCAACAGGTCACAGTCTATTGATGTTCCCGACTTTACATGCGGATCGTGGAGGACCAATAAGCCTCACGGTATCAACCTTGAAACCGGAGGAACAACTAAGGTGCTGGATATTAAGGAGTAAGGTCATGTATTGTCAGCCGGAGTTTTCTTAGAACAGAAGAGCTTCCTTCGACCAACGTAGCTTTAGCGAAGTTGGTAGCGAAGTTGGTGGCGGTTTTGGTAGCACATGAAGCAATTTTAACCACGGAGCTAACCTGGCTAAGACACTGATTTGCACTGTATGGAACCATGTTAACATTATTCTCCGTGCCTGGTCCCATGATAGATCGGGGCTGGGTGTGTTGATCAGCGTCATTCGTAATACTCCATGTAACTTCGTGTAAATCAGCGGTAAGTGGATTTGGAAATGTATTTCATGTTTATTACTTTTGATATAATGACCCCGGTAAGGATTATTTGTCTGATTTAATCCCGAAAAAAGAAAACCGATCACTTAGATAACTTAAAATTATCAAATTCCGGCCTATGAATTTATCTCTTCCCAATTTCAGAAAACTGGGGCTGCTTCTCCTGCTGATAGGAATCGCAGCTTCAGTTTCTGGTCAGATCACCATTAAGGGCAAGGTGATCTCGGCTGATGACAACTCACTCATGCCCGGCGTGAATGTTACTGTCAAAGGAACAACAAATGGTACGATGACAGGAGCGGACGGGACCTTTACACTCACTGTTGCCCGCAAAGATGACGTTCTCTCATTCAGTTATGTGGGTTATACCACCCTGGAATTGAATGTCGGGGAAAAAACCACTTTCGAGATCAGGCTCTCCGCCAAAGTGAACGAGCTTGAATCGGTGGTAGTAATGGGTTACAGCAATAAAAAGCGCAACGAGATCACAAGTGCTGTCACCACGGTCTCTTCCGACAAGCTTATGGATGTGACATCGAATGACATCGGGACAATGCTCCAGGGAAAGGTTGCCGGCATACAGGTCATAAATGGCTCTGGAAGTCCGGGGTCAGCGCCAGATATAAGGATCAGGGGTTCATCATCGTTCTCTGCACCAAACCAGGGCCCTCTGTATGTTGTCGATGGCATTATCGGAGGCACTTTTGATCCCAATGACGTTGAGAGCCTGACCGTTATGAAGGATGCAGGGGCAACAGCCCTGTATGGATCACAGGCCAACGGCGGGGTGATAGTGGTGACAACAAGGAAAGCCAAAGCAGGCAAACCGGCTTTTGAAGTAAAAGCAGTCACAGGATTCAGGATCGCTGACCAGGGACACGTTACAATGATGGACAGCAAAACCCTGTATAACTACCAGAGGGAAATATACCGCGATCCCGTAACATTCCAGATTGATGACCGTAAATTCCTCGCTGCAAGGCCGGCCTCACTCATGGATGTAAACACCAACTGGCTTAAGGAAACCTTCAAGCCTGCACTCGTCCAGAACTATTTTCTATCCTCATCGGGTCAGAATGATAAGCTTTCATATTATATAGGAGCCAGCTATTATGATGAAAACGGAACTTTCATCAATTCATATTACAAGAGGCTTAACCTCAGGGCAAACACCTCCTACAAATTCTCCGGCAATGTAACTGTAACCAACAATATAAACATCAGCGGATCAAAAACCCGCGGCGCCGATTATATGAATATTTACTATGCATATACCAGCATGCCGTGGGATAATCCATACGATTCGACAGGCAAGCCGAGGTCATTCAAGAATGCTGACGGTATTTGGTCGAAAGACAAGATAAACCCTGTACAGGCTGCCAATAATTCAGAGCTCAGCAATTTCGGATTTTCTCTCGATTATGATCTTGACCTCGACATCAGGTTCACTGACTGGCTTTCATTTTCATCAACCAACAGGTTAAGCGGCTCTTCCTACATGGACAAGCAGTACTATTCCGCTGCATGCGACAACCTTTCCTATTTTGGAACCGGGTATGTCAGTTCGAGGAATGACATAAGCTACGGGGGCATTTCAACGGATCTCCTGAAATTCCAGTTTACAAAAGGCATCCATTCCGTCACAGGACTGATCGGGGTTGAAGTCGGGGGTGACCATTCCGACTATATAAGAGGCTCCGGCACCGGAATACCACAGGGCTTAAATGTTCCCACGGTGGCTTCGGGCCAGTATTCCATAGAGGGGGCACCGATAAGCTCGGTAATGCAATCTTTCATTTCACAGGTTAACTATATTATCAACAACAGGTATTTCTTCTCAGGCTCTTTCAGGATCGACCAGTCTTCGTCTTTTGCCCCAAACAAAAGAACTGCAATGTTCCCGAGTCTTTCAGCAGCCTGGAATATCAACAACGAGGAGTTCCTGAAAACCATATCTGCTATAAATAACCTGAGGCTGAAGGTTAGCTGGGGAAGGACAGGCATGAAAGATATCGGCCCGTACAAGTACATGGAGCAGTTCCGTTATGCAACCCAGTACAACGGGCTGCCGGCTGCCATACCATACCAGATGGCGAACCCTAACCTCACATGGGAACAGACAGGCCAGCTTAACCTTGGCCTTGAAGCAGGATTTCTCCAGAGGATAAATATCGATTTCAATGTCTACAGGAACCTTACCGATAACCTTCTTGTGTACAGGGACCTGCCGCCTTCGGGTGGATTCAGGAAGCAATGGCAGAATATCGGAAAATCTGAAAACAGGGGTGTCGAGCTAAGCGTTTCTACAGTCAATATCAAAAGCCAGAACCTCAAATGGACCACAGATTTCAATATAGGTTACAACAAGAATACCCTTTCAGGCTTCGGAACTGACACTATACAAAATGCAAATACCTATGGCATTGTTCAGATATATCACAATGGAGGATCACTTTACTCGTGGTACGCGAAAGAGTACTATGGAATTGATCCTGCGAACGGATCGATGCTTTGGGTGGGAAAAGATGGACAGCCGACACACGACTACCAGGCAGCCCGGAAGGTTGAATCCGGAACTCCGATGCCTAAATTCCAGGGAGGCTTCGGCACAGAGCTTGCATGGAAGGGCCTTTCAGTTCGTGCAAATTTCTCGTTTGTTTCGGGAAACAGGATTTACAATTATTTCAGGAGATATGTTGATCATGATCTGCAGGATGTTGGATTCAATGTGATGATGCCGAGGAGTGACTGGAAAATATGGCAGCAGCCCGGCGACATTGCAAACCACCCGCTTCCGCAGAATGCCATCAACTCCTACGATCCCTCAACAAGGTATATTGAGGACGGCAGCTATATCAAGGTAAGGAATGTGACACTGAGCTACGAGATTCCTGCCCGGGTGCTTTCCGGGTTGAAGCTTACCGGACTGACATTGTCAGTGGGTGCTGATAACCTTTACACTTTTACACGCTTCTGGGGCCAGGATCCTGAGGTATCCATAAATCCGGCAAACGGACTGCCCGGATATGCCGAGTTCAAATACCCGAACAACAGGCAGTTCATTTGCACCTTAAATGTCAGATTCTGAAATATATCTAAAACTGAATAAGATGAAAAGGTTATTAACCGGCATTTCATTTTTCGCAGCGATTATAGCTTTCACATCGTGCGAACTCAATATAATTCCTAGCGATGCACTTACCGGCAGCCAGATCAGGACCACATCCGACGGGCTGACGAGCCTTGTGAACGGTGGCTACTCCCAGTTTAAGGATATTCCCTCCGGCGAAAGCTCAAATAACTGGTACCTGCGGCAATACTTTCAGCTGAGCGATTTTGCAAGTGATGATATAGTTTGCGGGTATAAAACCGAGGATGATCTGATAAACAGCTTCAGGTACAACGACAGGGCTGCTGAAAAAACCAACATCAACAGCTTCTGGGAAGTCTCATATAAGATAATTTACGGTGCAAACGTAGGCATAAGCATGGCCGACCAGAAGGGCAGTGATCCGCTGACTGACCAGCTGAAGGGTGAATGCTATTTCCTGAGAGCCTTTGCCACCCACAGCCTAGTAAAGCTCTTTGCAAAACCCTATTCGGCATCCAACGGCTCGCAGCCAGGTGTAATTCTGAGAGAATCCTCTTCCGATGGAGCTCCCAAAGCCAGGGCGACGCTGACCGAAACATACGATTATATTTTATCAAGCCTGAAAACTGCCGCTTCTCTGATGAGCGGGAACCCACCGGAAGAGAGAAATAACAGGGGTTTCGCCTCAAAGTATGCAGCCTGGGCGCTCCTTTCCAGGGTGTACCTCTATATGGATGATTACCAGAATGCATCTGCCTATGCCGATTCAGTCATAAACTCGGGTGCATTCTCTCTCGAAACACCCGATTCATACCCCGGGTATTTTGCAAACGCCCCGGGCTCGGCCGAAACGATCTGGTGCATTCCCTTTCTTGCAGTTGATGACAAGAAGGAAGCTTCCGTCGCATCAATGGTATATAACGGAGCCAATTGCTGGGGAGAGGAGGGAGCTTCCCCTTCGATTCTTTCTGCGATGGGATTCGGAACGGATATGATGAATGTCGATGTCCGATGGAAGTACATTGAAACAGCGGCACCAGGACTTAAGAACGGAGTCAATATTTACTATGTAGGTAAATTCTCCGGACAGGGTGGATCCCCCACACTCAGTTCACCTGTAATGATCAGGCTGGCAGAAGTTTATTTAAACAGGGCAGAGGCACAGGCTAAGCTGGGAAACGTTGAGGGAGCCCTTGCAGATGTGAACGGGATAAGAACGAACAGGATGGCGGTTCCTGACGGAAGCACGATCGATGATTACCTGTATGATGCCACAAGGGATGGTATAAATGCAGGAAACATACTTGATTATGTTCTTAAGGAAAGAAGGATTGAGCTTGCTTTCGAGGGCCACAGGATATTCGACCTTATCAGGAACGGAAAGGACCTGGAAAGGAACTACTGGGGATACCACCTCGATTCGTACAATGGAATTCCCGGCGGAAGCCAGCCAGGCATCGATGCCCCGGGAGCGCTCATACCGGCAGGTGACCCCAGGTTTGTTTACCCGATACCTTCAAGTGAGGAGAGTACCAACAAGCTGTGTGTTCCCAATAACAAATAAAATTATGGAGGGAAGATCATGAAAAGCATTTACAAAATAATCATAATACCAGCTGTCGTTCTGCTTTCAGCTGCATGTACAAAGGAGGGTTCTTACTCGCTCACGGAAACCCCGCCCCTTGATTTTAAAACATACTATAACGGACTTTCCGTCAGCTTTGCCAACCAGGCAAAAAATGCAACCGGCATTAAATGGAATTTTGGCGACAATTCAGCTGAAGCCAGCGGCGATTCCGTTGTTCACCAGTTTTCACAAACCGGTAATTACCTGATATCCATGACGGGTACAGTTGATGGAAAAACGTGGGTCTTCCATACTGTTTTACGGGTTGATAAGCCTTCGGTAATAAGCCTGACAGATAATTCATTTGCCGACTGGAATGGGGTAACATATCCTGATTTTCAGCTGTCAGGGACAGACCATATGATCAGGGGCAAGGTGGACTATGATGCCAATTTTGTTTATATCTTCATCGAATACAGTACCGCCGGCACCAACGGACTGGCAACACTGGATGGCGCAATTATGGACCTGTACATGGACAATGACAATTCGCTGTCAACAGGATTCTCATCTGCACTGGGTGCAGACCTTCTTTATGAAGGAAACATTCCGGCAGACTGGTTTGATTTCTATAAATTTTCCGGCACCGATCAATCCGCATGGTCATGGATAGGACCCTTCAGCATTCCAAATGCTATTGCTAAAGGATATAGTGAGGAGGTAACCGACACCGTCAGGATGGAATTCGGGCTGTCACGCGATGCACTGAATATAAGCAAGGATGTTTTCAATTTCAAGCTCGTCCTTAACTATTCAGACTGGTCTGCTGAGGCAGGTTCATTGTCAAAGGATGGAGACACGAGGATAGCAGTACACATGAATAAGCAGAGTAAGTAGTGATGAGTATAGTTGAGTTGAGTGTTAACCTATTTTAAAAGAAATTACCTGCTGATCAACTGCTTAGGACTGGTATCGAAGCAAAACGATTGGGCTTCGGTTTAAAATTGGGCAACTTTGATATATTTGCACAGGTTTTTACTAAAAATATGGAGCCTCTTTTTCTTCCTAAGACAATTTCTTTATTCCAGAGGGTAGGATACAGCAGGAAACAGGTACAGGATGATGTATTCGCGGGTATCATTGTGGGGGTGCTTGCCCTTCCGCTCTCAATAGCATTTGCGATAGCCTCGGGTGTGAGTCCTGAGAAAGGTCTGGTTACCGCAATCGTTGCCGGGTTTCTGATTGCATTACTTGGAGGCAGCAGGGTTCAGATCGGAGGACCGACCGGAGCTTTCGTTATCATTGTTCTTGGAATAGTCAAGGTTTATGGCATACAGGGCCTGATTATCTCAACAGTCCTGGCTGGCATTATACTTATCCTTTTCGGTCTTTTCCAGCTCGGTACCCTGATAAAATATATACCACTACCCCTTGTGACCGGTTTCACCAGCGGGATCGCAGTCGTTATCTTTACTTCACAGGTGAATGATTTCCTCGGTCTTGGGATCAACAAACTTCCTTCTGAATTCGGAGGCAAATGGATACTCTTCTTCTCAAGCCTCGAACATATAAATTATTATGCGGTTGGCATTGCTGCACTAACCGTACTGATCTCGGTCTATTCAAAGCGGCTGACTAAAAAAGTTCCGGGCCCTTTCATCTCTATCGTCCTGATGACACTGGCCGTTCTGCTCCTGAAACTTCCCGTCCAGACAATTAAAAGTGTCTATGGAGAGATCCCAAACCAGATTAAGCTTGCCAGTTTTTCGGGTCTCGATTTGAGGCATATCGGCGATTATATCAGACCCGCGGTTACAATAGCAATGCTGGGGGCCATTGAGTCACTGCTCTCGGCAGTTGTATCCGACGGTATGATAAGCAGCAACCACAGGTCAAATACAGAACTGATCGCACAGGGTATAGGCAACATAGCATCAGGGCTATTTGGAGGCATCCCGGCAACCGGAGCCATTGCACGTACGGCAACAAACGTCAGGAATGGAGGAAGGACCCCGATAGCAGGTATGGTGCACGCAGTTACTTTACTCCTGATTATGTTGTTTTTCGGGAAATATGCGGCTCTCATCCCGCTACCCTGTCTTGCCGGCATACTGGTGGTGGTAGCATATAATATGAGTGAATGGCGGTCATTTATCTCGATCCTGAGAGGTTCGCGTTATGATGTTGTTGTACTCCTTGTTACGTTCATCCTCACCGTCTTTGCCGACCTTACGGTTGCGATAGAAGTTGGGATGGTGCTGGCAGCGATGCTCTTCATGCAGAGGATGGCCAAGCTGAGCGTTGTATACTCGCTCGAGACCGACAAGGATTTTATCGAGGATTACAATGCTCTTCCCAGGGGAATCTCTGTTTACGAGATAAACGGACCCTTCTTCTTTGGTGCCGCAAACAAATACAAGGAGGTACTCAAGGAAGTCGGAATCAGGTCGAAGGTGATGATCCTGAGGATGAGGAATGTTCCATTTATAGACGCTACCGGTATACACAACTTCAAGGAGGTGCTTAAGACACTTAATCATTACAGGGTAAAGGTTGTACTTTCTGGCGTTCAGCAGGGGGTTTATGACGAGCTGATGAAATCGGGCATCGAAAAATATATCTCAAAAGAGTATATAACCCCTCATTACGACATCGCAAAGGTGAAAGCTGTTGAAGCCCTTGATGCCATCAGCAGGCCGCATGGCCAAAGGGAATAGCAATTAATTAAAGCTCCGTTCCCTCAATTTTAAGAACCCTGACATAATCCAACGGGAATGTTGCCGGAGATGGCGGAAGTTCGATAACAAGCCCTTTCTTATTGTCGTATTTCCATTTAAGCTCTTTTTCTACTCCAAGCATCATGATTTTTGACCCGTCTGCCGGCCTGATCTGTTTTAATACCACCTGCCTGGCAGTCAGGTTCATCATTGCAGCATAGATGTGCTTCCCGTCGGCTGAGGCGGTGTACCTGATATCATCGCCTTCCCTGTAATTCTTCAGCTGTCTGGTACCGTAAATTGCTTCTCCGTTTATCTTCAGCCATTCTCCCATCTTTCCAAGCCTTTCCACGCTTGCCTGTGGAATAAGGCCTTCTGATGTCGGCCCGATGTTAAGGAGGAAGTTGCCTCCCTTTGAAACGATATCGACCAGGTTCTTTACAAGTGTGGCAGTCGATTTCCAGTTGGTATCTGATTTTTTAAATCCCCAGGTGTCATTCATGGTCATGCACGATTCCCATGGGAAGCTGGAAGATGTTGAAAGGATTTCCTGTTCAGGTGTTCCGAAGTCACCCACAAAGCTGTTGTCCTTGTTCATCCCCTGCATACCCTGCCTGCCTTTTCCGACCCTGTTGTTGACCAGGATATCAGGCTGAAGATTTCTTACAAAGTTGTACAGGTCCCTGCCCTGGTCTTCGGTCCATTCCTTTACCCACTCGCCATCGAACCAAAGTACACCCAGCTTGCCATAACCCGTCAGAAGTTCTGTGAGCTGTTTCTTGAGATAGTTTTCACGGTATCTTTCCCAGTGCACCGAGTCTGCATCCGGCTGGTGCCAGTCCATTATTGAATGATAGAAGCAGAATACAATGCCCTGTTTCGCGCATTCGTCAGATAACATCTTAAGCACATCTTTTCCGTATGGAGCATAACCGACTATATTGTAATCAGAAACTTTAGATCCCCACATTGCAAATCCGTCGTGGTGCTTTGATGTGATGACTATATATTTTACACCCGCATCCTTTGCTGTTTTTACCCATGAGGCTGCATCAAATTTTACCGGGTTAAATTGTTTTGCGAATTTTTCATAATCTGCCTTTGGAATTTTGGCGTCATTCATCAGCCATTCGCCGAGACCCGGGTAGATTTTGCCATTATATTCACCTGCCGGTACGGAGTACACGCCCCAGTGAATAAACATACCGAATTTTGCATCGTGCCACCATTTCATCCTGGCTCCCGTTGCCTCCTTCGTTTCCTTGGTAAAGTCGGGAAGTGGCGGCTGTTTTTTGTTGCATGCGGAAAGGCTGATTGCAAGCAGCATTACCACAAGAATTGAAATTGATTTGATTTTCATATAGGGTAGTATTGGTTAGTCAATAAGTCATGCAGGTCGTGAGGTCGTGCAGGTCCTTCCGGTCGTGCAGGTCATGCAGGTCTTGCCGGTCCTGCCGGTCGCCGCTTCACTTAGTATCCCGCCGCCTGCCCGTCCTTCCGCGATTCGGAAGCACCGAACCACACTTTGTTCTTTTCATCCCACATTATAGCCTGGTAACCTCCATAGCCGCCGAGATCCCATTGCACCACGTGCCCCATGTTCAGAAGCTTCTGTATCTCCTCCCACCTGAAACCGTTCTCGAGAAGGAGCACCCCGCCGTTGGTCATCAGCTCACCTGTAGGTTCGGATGACCCTATGTGGTGCATCCTGGGAGCATCGCCTGCCTCCTGCAGGTTCATTTTGAAATCTATAAGGTTAACAACGATCTGCACATGGCCCTGCGGTTGCATATCTCCGCCCATTACTCCGAAGCTTATCCAGGGCTTACCGTTCTTAGTAATAAATGCCGGGATAATTGTGTGAAAAGGTCTCTTGCCGGGGGCGTAACAGTTGTTATGTCCCTCCTCAAGGGTGAACATCTCACCCCTGTCCTGCAGCACGAACCCGAGGCCCGTGGGACACATTCCCGACCCCATTCCGCGGTAGTTGCTCTGGATAAACGAAATCATGTTGCCATATTTATCGGCAACAGTGAGGTAAATTGTATTTCCGGCTTCGGACCTGCCGGCCGGGTAAACCTTTCCAGCCTTGTTCCTGTCGATAAGCTTTCTTCTTTCAGCCGCATATTTCTTTGAGAGCAGATGTGCAACAGGTATTGCTGCAAACGCTGGATCTGCATAGTATTTTGCCCTGTCCTCGAAGGCGAGTTTTTTAGCCTCGGTGAAGAGATGCATATATTCGGCCGAACCAAATCCCATGGACGCGAGGTCATAGCCCTCGAGAATGTTAAGCATCTGAAGAGCTGCGATTCCCTGCCCGTTGGGAGGGAGTTCCCATATGTCATAGCCACGGTAGTTGGTGCATACAGGGTCGATCCATTCGGAATGATGCCTTGCGAGGTCATCATATGACAGGAATCCACCCTGTGACTTAATGAACGCATCGATCGTCCTGGCGATTGATCCCTGGTAGAATTCGTTACGGCCTCCTTTTACTATCTTATCAAGGGTGTTGGCAAGAAGAGGGTTCCTGAACACTTCACCCTTAGAAGGAGACTTGCCGTTTGGCATGTAAACTTCCTTTATATTCGGGTAATCTTTCAGAAGCTCGGCGTTCTTCGCAAGCGCCCAGGCAATATATTCGGTTACCGGAAAACCTTCCCTTGCGTAATTTATTGCAGGTTGCAGAATATCTTTCATCGGCAGCTTTCCGAAAAGATCATGAATCTCAAACCACCCGTCCACGCACCCAGGCACAGAGACGGGGAGCGGACCGTAGGAGGGGATTCTCTGGATATTGTTCTCCCTGAAATACTCGAGCTTAAGGGACCGTGGCGACCTTCCGCTGGCATTGAGCCCGTATAGCTTGTTCCTGTCGGCACTCCAGATTATTGCAAAGAGATCTCCTCCTATGCCGGCCCCTGTCGGTTCTACAACACCAAGGACCGCATCGGCCGCTATAGCCGCATCAAAGGCATTGCCACCTTTCTTCAGGATATCGAGCGCCACCTGCGTCGCAAGGGGCTGGGAGGTACAGGCCATGCCATTCCTGGCAATTACCTCCGATCTTGTTGCAAAATCATGACCCGTAACCCTGTCCTGTCCCCACAAACAGGCATTTAAAGCAACCAATAAGAAAAATATTATATAGGATTTCATATTCTAATTTTGTTCCTGTAAAGGTAAGTATTCTGCCTTCATTGCGAAACTGGCCGTGGGCCTGAAAGTGATATGATATATTATTTTGCCATCGCCCTTTTTTTATAATCCTCCGGCATTTTCTCTATGGCATACCTGAGGGCGGTTCTTGGCATTTTTGATTTGTTATTCATGACAAATTCGAAAATAGCATCCCGGTGAGCCTCGCTGGCAGCCTTCAGCATCCAACCGTAGCCTTTCTGTACCATGTCGTCGGTGTCGGTCAGGAGTATTGAAGCAATTTCAATAATATCTTCAAGGAACATGCCGCGCCTGGCCGGGATAATCAGGGATACGGCCGAGCCCCGTTTTACCCACCTGTTTTCTGAACCTGCCCACTTCTTCAGGAAAGTGATGTTCCCGGGATACTTCATTAAAAGCTCCCCTACGGTATGATTACAAAACGTGTCGCACGAGGCCCAGTTATTGACATGGTCATTAAGCCACCTGCTGAAAAGATGGATGTCGTCTTCCGCAAAATTCCTACCGGCGGATTCCGACCAGTCGCATGCAACCAGGGATTCCTCAACATATCCCGACCGCCACAGTTCCTCGCACAGCCTGAATATGTTTTCCTTGCTCCTGTCACCGATTTCCTTGAGCATGGCCCTTGCAATACGGTGGACATCAGGATTCTTAAGGCCATAAAATGATACTTTCTCCCTGAAAAACTTTTCATTCTGGGCCTTTACCTCCTCCCTTGCTCCCCGCCTGAGAAGCTCTCTTGCCTTTAAAATTATTGAATCCATGTAAGCTAATAATTGTTTTCCCCTTGGCTGGTTTTTTCAACTGAGATAATCAGACTCCCTTTCCTGTTTCCCCCAAGGGGGAAATGATTCAATTCCTACTCCTTCCACCTTGGGGGGAAGGTTGGGTAGGGGATCCTAATTTACAATACATAAAGTTATTTAATTTTGAGAGGTTTTATAATTTAGCTCCCTGAATTGGACAAATTTCATGCTGACAAACAAAAGAATTCCAGGCAATATGCAGGAGCAGGATAAAGCAGAAAAAGACGACTTCGTATACTTTGTCGACCAATTCGGGGACATCAGGATTTTGAAATACCGCCTTCCGGATTTCGGTTCCCTGTCGCTGAATCAAAAGACTCAGATATATTTCCTGAGCCAGGCGGCCTTATCGGGAAGAGATATTCTCTGGGCGCAGAATTTCAGGTATAACCTTATCATAAGGAAGTTCATCGAATTTATACTTTCAAGCTTCAGTGGTGAGAGGGAGAATGAAGAGTTTAAAGCCTTCCTCGTTTGGTCGAAACGGGTTCTTTTCTCCAACGGGATCCATCATCATTATTCACAGGACAAATTCAAGCCTGGTTTTACAGAGCTTTATTTCAGATCTCTTATCGATGGCTGCGATCCCGGCCGGTTGCCGGTTCAGGATCAGGATGCCGCCAATCTTACTGAAGCAATTTGCAAGGTGATTTTCGATGAGTCTCTCTTTAACAAGAAGGTTGAGCTGGGAAGCGGGACAGATCTGGTTAAAGCTTCGGCTGTGAATCATTATGAGAATGTAACCCAGGAGGAGGTTGAGAAATTCTATTCCGGATTCCCCGATCGGAACGATCCCAGACCAGTTTCGAGAGGTCTGAACACAAAAGTGATTAAAAAGGATGGGAAGGTAACCGAACTGGTTTACAGGTCAGGCGGACTTTACGGGGAGGCGATAGACAGAATAATATTCTGGCTGACGAAAGCCATGTCGGTTGCTGAAAACACAACCCGGAGGAGAGAGCTTGAGCTCCTTGTTTCATTTTACAAAACAGGTGATCTGAGAACCTGGGATGAATACAATATAACATGGGCAGGCAACAACACTTCAGATGTTGACTATATAAACGGATTCATTGAAACCTATGAGGATCCTCTCGGGAAGAAGGCAACCTGGGAGTCGGTGGTGGATTATACGGATAGGGTGGCAACCCGCCGGATGGAAATTATCACCGCAAATGCACAGTGGTTCGAAGATAATTCCCCCATTGATAAAAAATACCGGAAAGAAAAAGTGACCGGCGTTGCCGCCAGGGTGATAAACATAGCAATGCTTGGCGGTGACTGTTACCCGGCATCACCTCTCGGGATAAACCTTCCGAATGCCGACTGGATAAGAAAGGAGTTCGGCTCAAAATCCGTCACCCTTGCAAACATAGCCGAAGCACACGATACAGCCAACAGGGGAGGGGGTCTTCTCAATGAATTTGCTGCAACCACCGGCGAGATCGTGAGAGCAGAAAAATTTGCATTCCTGTCCGACTCTCTTCATACCGATCTGCATGAGTGCATTGGTCATGCAAGCGGCAAGCTTGCTGAGGGATGCGATCCTAAAGCTCTTAAGAATTACCATTCAACCCTCGAGGAGGCCCGGGCCGACCTGTTCGGGCTATACTTCATGCTGGATCCCGGGATACTTGATCTCGGGCTCCTTCCTTGCCGCGAAGCAGCCATGGCAGGATATGATGCTTACCTGAGAAATGGTCTTCTTACCCAGCTGGTGAGGATAAAACCGGGAAAGAATATTGAAGAGTCCCATATGCGTGCAAGGGCCATCATTTCGGGGTGGGCATATGAAAAAGGCAGGAACGGCAACGGTATTGAATTATTCAGGAAGGATGGCAAGACTTTCGTGACAATTACCGATTATGAAAAAGTAAGGAGGTATTTCGGTGATCTTCTTAAAGAGATCCAGAGGATAAAATCTGAAGGAGATTATGAAGCCGGCAGAAAGCTTGTCGAGAATTACGGCGTGAAGGTTGACAGGGAGCTGAACGCCGAGATAGTGGAACGATATGAAAAACTCGGCATGGCACCTTTTACAGGCTTTGTCAACCCGAGGCTGGTACCGGTTACTGATGAAAGCGGTTCAATCACTGACATAAAGGTTGAATATACCGATGACTTCCTTGGCCAGATGCTGGAATACGGGAAATACTATTCCTTCCTGCCGGTAGTGTAAAGTTTGGAGAAATTCAGTGGAGGCAAGCGGCAGCCGGCTGCCGGCACGCCTACTTAAGGTACTTCCAGAATTTTTCCTCCTTCCTGCTCATCTCTTTAACCTTCTTCCTTTCGAGAAGGTAATAGTAGATCATGGCTGCGATCCCTGTTCCGGTAATCCCGGCAAGTAGGTATTTGAAAATTGAGGAAAAATCTTCTCCTGTTTTCATAATATGACCGGCCAGGGACTCGGCTTCACTGATCTTATGCCCGACATCAATGTTAAAGATGTTCTTCATGAAGAAGAGCATGAAAAATGCCAGCAGGCCCGCCATGAGCGGGGTAGAGATCCATCCTATACCTATTTCTCCCAGTACCTTGAAGTTTATATTTCTGGCCCCCTTGTACAGTCCTATACCGATCACGCATCCCACGACAACCTGCGAGCTTGAAACAGGTGCCAGTGGGATGGGAGGGAGGCCCAGCCTGACAAGGAAGTCGGAAAGCCCACTCGAGGAAAAGATAAATAGGACAAGCGATTCGGCCAGAACGACAACGAGAGCTGCTTCAGCCGAGAGCTCGACAATGTTGCTTCCGACGGTATCCATCACCTTTTTTGAATAGGTAAGTATGCCGAGAGCTATTGCAAGGCTGCCCAGGAGAAAAAGCTGCTGGTTCGAGCTGAGCGTAATGAAACCCAGGTTGATGTCCTTAAGGTCGAATGCCGGTGCGAAGACACCCATCACATTGGCTATATTGTTTGCCCCGAGGCTGTATGAAGCAAAGGCTCCTACAATAATGAGCCCGGTACGGATATAGGATTCGAAACGGATAAGGTGAATATTCAATGCACGCTTGATCCTTGTTATCAGCATGTAGAGGGCAACAGCGAAAAGTGCGCCAAGCACCGGGCCCGTGAGCCAGGCCAGGACAATTTTCGAAAGGACCGCCCCGTTAGTCGGGTTGCCTGTAAAAAGGTTCCATCCTATGATTGCCCCCACCACCGCCTGTGTACTTGATACGGGGAGTGAGAACTTTGTCATCACGTAAAGTGTGATTGCTGCGGCAAGTGCCAGTGTAAATGAGCCGCCTATCGCATTCACTCCCCCCAGTTTACCAAGGGTATGCGCGGCACCACCGCCCTGTATTACCGACCCGAGTATTACGAAAACTGATGCAATTACCGCGGCCTTTCTGAACGAGACCATCCTCGAACCGACCGCGGAACCAAAAACATGCGATGCATCGTTCGCGCCCAGCGACCAGCCCAGGAAAAGACCGCTTGTCAGGAAAAAGAGAATCATCGCGACGAATTTAGATCAATTTTCATTTACCGTTTTTGGTGTATTGCGCGTCATTAAGTTGTTTTGCTCCGTGTTCCGTACCAAACTCCAATCTCCGGACTCCGGACTTTTCTCACATAATTATTTTAATCGACATCCCCGAGAGCAGGTCAGCGGCCTTTTGTGCAAGATCGGAAATGCTTTCTATATGATGGATTATATACCTTAAGTGGGCCTTGTGCGCCAGGTCAAGTTCCGGTGATTCCTGGAAAATCTTCTTTTTTACCGAATATGAGATCTTGTCAGTCTCGCTTTCAAAGTAATATACTTTAAGAAGCTTCTCCCTCACGGTATGAGGTGAAACGAAGAATGCCCTCGCGGCCGGCATCAGCTCTTCTGCAGCGTTTGCCGACGCCTCGGCAATGTTTATTATGTCATTATGCAGCTTCGAAGGGATTTGTGGCACCTCGATGTCTATCTCGTGAAGGGAGCTCTTTATTCCATCGATGATCTCATCAAGCTCATCGAGAAGCTGTGATACTTCCGCCCTGTGCTGGGGCAGTATCGAATGTGTGATCATATCATTTTCTATCTCCCTCTGAAGCTTGTCGGCTGCACTTTCAAGAGAATCGACTTTATGCAGATGCCTCCGGAATGCTTCAGCATCGCCTGCCAGATACGATTTTACGGCCTCCCTGAAGACCAGGAGACCCAGGTCAATGTTATCGAAAAACTCGTCGATCCTGACGATAATGTTTTTAGTGGCCCGTGTGAATAATGCCATAATTGCAGGAGTAAGGTTACATAAACAAATATAACAATATCTGGCTCCAAATAAAAGAAGAGAGAAGAGAAAGCCGGCAGCCGGCAACCGGTAGCCGGAATTCAGAATTCAAATATTTTCTCCACCCTGTTTCTTTTCAGGTACGACTTAAGAATTACCTGGATATCGCGGTTATCTCTCGATGGCTTAATGCAGTCGTGAAGTGCAGCAAGGCCGAATCCGACGTCGTTTATGTTGAAAAAGCCGTATCCCGCGTATTTGCCGTTGAGGATTTTTACCGCGCATTTTTCTTCATCATTCCTTCCCCTGTCGACAATGAAGAAATTCTGTTTTGTGAAGATGAACTCATCGAGAGCCTTTTCCGCCCGCTCATTGTAGTCTGCCGGTGTCTCCTTTCCGCAGCACGCGCCCTTGCAGATGCCGACCTGGTGATGAAAACACGGACCGTCAGTTTCGTACAGGCCCGTTAGCTTCTGGCAGAGGTTGTAGGTCTCGGTCAGCCTGACGAGAGTATCATGGGTCCTACTTTTCGAAGTGAAGATGGCGAGGTGAGATTCCTCATCCTTTACCTGGCGGAAAGTGAACCTGAGGTACCCCTGCCGGTCATACCCGCTGAAAATTCCCCACCTGAAACCAGTTCGCCTCTGTGCCCTGTTAAAGAGAGGTTTATTCTGCTTTATTTCAAAAGATTCCTTTATGAGGGCAATCAGCTCGCTTCCCGTCTCTTCCCATTCAATCGATGCAATAAGGTCACGCATCTCCATTGCCCTGCTGGTGGTATTGTTCGACAAATGTGTTGAAATACGGGAAAGCAGGTTCCGGCTCTTCCCGATATAGATCAGGTTGCCCTTGTCATCATAAAAATAGTACACTCCCGGGACCTCGGGGATCCTTTCAATCACCGACATATCAAGAGCAGGATTAAGCTTCGCATTCCTTGTGTTCCTGATCAGCCCTGACCTTTCTCCGAAGAGTTTCCTGTCCTTCTCGAGGCACATCTCAAACAGCCTGACCGTTGCAAGGGCATCGCCCGCCGCCCTGTGGCGGTCAGTAATTGTAATTCCCAACTCCCTGCATATATTGCCCAGCCCGTATGACCTGAAACCAGGAAAGAACTTTCTGCTTAGTGCAACAGTGTCGAGGATCTTTCTTGTGAAATTGTATCCGAGTGATTTGAATTCTTCCCTGATGAACGAATAATCGAACCTTGCATTATGTGCAACAAATGTCCTTCCTTCAGTATGCTCTATTATTGATTTGGCAATCTCATAGAATTTCGGAGAGTTTTCCACCATCTCATTCGTGATCCCCGTCAGGTTGGTAATGAAGTAGGGGATATTCCTTTCAGGGTTTACAAGTGAAATAAATTCACCGGTAATCTTTTCACCGTCGTGGAGATATATGGCTACTTCTGTAACCTTCTCAAGCCTTGAACTTCCTCCGGTGGTCTCTATATCAACAATTGCATACACTCTTCAGATTCCCTGATAGCTGGTACTAATATACTTCATTTGGATAAAGAGTTGTCAATTGTTAGTATTTTTGAAAAGCTAAAATGAAAGTGATGAGCGAGTGCTTTGGTAATTTTTTTGTCCTGAACGGAAAGCTGACTTCAGCAGGGTTTTTTATCAATTCGTTAATCTACGAAGGAGAGTCAGTATATGAGGTTATTAAAAGTATTAACGGCATTCCCGTTTTCTTCGGCGATCATATGAACAGACTTTATAAGAGTGTTGAAATCATCGGGAGGAGGATGCTCTGTGATAAAGACCTGATCAGGGCCGCCGTCCTTGCACTTGCTGGCGCCGAAAAGCACGGGATGATCAACATTAAAATTGTATTTAATTACCGCCAGGATGCCGGAAACTGCCTCATTTACTACCTGGAGCCGCATTATCCTGATGAGGAGCAATACAAAGCAGGTGTCAGGGGACTCCTTTACCATGCCGAACGGAAGGACCCGGTATCAAAAGTAATAGACATTTCTCTCAGGTCGGAGATAAACAGGCAACTTGTTCTTGAGAATTGCTACGAGGCCCTTCTGGTGAACAGGAACGGATGCATTACCGAATGCAGCAGGACGAATGTGTTTTTCATCAGGAAAGACTGCCTGTTCACGGCTCCTGATTCATTGATTTTAAGCGGTATTACCAGGAAGCAAATCCTTGAGGTCTGCAACGAGATCAGTATCCCTGTTGTCTTTGAATGTGTAAGGCACGATGAGATTGGCAGATTTGAAAGTGCATTTATGACTGGAACATCCCCTGTTATCCTACCTTTCAACAGTATTAACGGCGTGAAATTCAGAATAGGCCATCCCATTATTGAGCTGCTGAGGACCAGGTACATGCTGAAGGCAGAAAAAAGCATATCAGATTTTCTTTACCATCCACCTGCATCCTGAACCTCCTGACAGGGGCCCGGCGCTTCGAGACAAAAAATCACTATCTTTGACAAAATTAAATCAGTCAATATGGCAAGTATCAAGCAGCTAAAGAAAGACATTGATAATCAGATATTCGAAATCATTTCAGACTGCCTGCTCTATTCCGGGCTTCACCCCGATAATAAAACTGAAGAGCTGAACGACATAATTGAAGAAGCAGTTTCGCTAAGAAATGATCTTATTGCCCGGGTAAATAACCCCGACGGGAAGGATAACCCGCAGGTATTGAAAAAGTACTATGGTGAAGTGAAAAAGGATCTCAGCGAAGGAAGTGACAAGCTTTGTGAAAGGCTCAGTGCGATCTCGAAGAAGAAGAAAAAGTAAAACTCCCGTATATTTTTCTGCCACACAAGCTGCAGTTCCCGTCGGTAGTTCCCACATGTACCACTTCATAAGCTTTCCGTACGGTAATGGTTTTCCCGCAGTCGGGACAGACAGTATCCTGGCCTTCGGCTGAGAGAGTGTTTCCTGAATAAACATATTTTAAATGTTTCCTTGCCGTATCAAGCAGTTCATGCAGCTTTTCATGAGTGGTTACGGGATCGTGTCTTTTGTACATCGGGAAATATCTGCTCAGGTGCAAAGGTGTTTCATCGCCAAGCTCCTCCTTTATCCACCTGGCCTCTTCATCCATCTCCCGTACAGAGTCATTTCTGCCGGTAATCACCAGTGTAGTCACTTCAAGATGACTGCCTGCTTTACTTATTTTTTTCAATGCCTCTTTCACGGGTTCTATATCTGACCCGGTAAAATCACGGTAGAACCTGTTGCTGAATGCTTTGAGGTCAACATTGAAGGCATCAGTAACTTCAAGGAACCTGTCGAGGATACCGGGAGATACAAAGCCGTTGGTTACCATGATATTCTTCAGGCCAGAGGTTTTTATCCTTTCGGCCACATCCATAACAAATTCATACCATATAACCGGTTCGTTGTATGTATATGCAACTCCTGTATTGCCAGGTGTCCCGATGGCTTTAGCGGCAACTTCTTCTGGGGTAACAGGTTCCAGGTCTCCCGGAGGGCCATCCTGGGAAATATGGTAGTTCTGGCAGAAGTCACATCTCATGTTGCACCCCCACGAACCTATTGACAGTATCCCGGATCCGGGGAAATAATGGTACAAAGGTTTTTTTTCGATCGGATCGAGAGCGATTCCTGAGATAAGCCCGTAAGTGATCAGCTCAATTTTTCCACTGGTATTTTTCCTGGCTTTACATATGCCGGATTTACCTTCCCGGATTTTACAGGAATGGGGGCAGATCAGGCATTCAATACTGCCGTCGCTGAGTATTCTGAAGCTTTCCTGCATTTTCTGCCGCGATATGTGTAAAATATATATAATGAGTCAGAGTTCATTCATCAGTTCGGATGTCAGGTTGTGGGTTTCAGCAAAGATGAGCAGTTCATCCTTTATAAGTTCAATCTTCTCAACATCTGAAACACCAAGCCTGGTGAGTATTTTCTTCCCCGATTTCAGGCAAATCACGAACTTGAGCGGGTATATCTCAAGTTTTTCAATGTCCGAAGCTTTTATATTTTCAGCGGCCATTAGCGGGTTCTTCTTCAGGATAATTGCCCCTTCGAGGAATTCAATGAACCGGTAACCATAGCCAAGGCCGATCCACACAAGGTATGAACCGAACCCGGCAAGAAATACAACGGTTGCCCAGGTACTGGCATTCATTTTCCGGGCTTTTATGCTGAATATAAGCCAGTAAGCGGCGACGGCAGCACATGCGGTCCCGAGTATAAGCTGCGAGATCCTGGTAAGCCTGTTATCCTCCCTCATCTCAAGGGAAAAATGTTTTTTTTCCATCGGGATATATTTAATGCAATTTACCCAATTTATGTTGTTGAACAATATTCCATATTTTTTTGCCCCCCGGCACTTGTTCTTTTTAAATTGAAGTCTTAATTTTAGCTGCAATTATCAGTTTATTTTTAAACCTAAAATACCAACTATGAAAGAAAATTCGAACAAAGTTTCACGTCGGTCCTTTATCGGGACAACGGGGGCTGTTGCTGCGGGCCTGACCATTCTTCCGAGCAATGTTATCAGTGGTCTGGGCTATCGCGCTCCAAGCGACAAGCTCAATGTTGCAGTTGTCGGGATCGGGGGTATGGGTAATTCCAACCTGAAGCATGTAAAACCAACAGAGAACATTGTCGCTCTCTGCGATGTAGACTGGGGTTATTCAAAGCATGTCTTCGATGAAAATCCGGGTGCAAAAGCATACTGGGACTGGAGAAGGATGTACGACGAGATGGGGAAATCAATTGATGCTGTAATTGTTGCAACGGCCGACCATTCACATGCTGTTGTTGCTGCAAACGGCATCCAGCTGGGCAAGCATGTTTATTGCCAGAAACCCCTGACACATTCTGTATATGAATCAAGGCTTCTGACCAAACTGGCTGCAAAATACAAAGTAGCAACACAGATGGGAAACCAGGGATCATCCGATGAAGGTGTTAACCAGACAATTGAATGGATCCAGAATGGTGAAATAGGAGAGGTAAAGAAAGTTGAAGCTTTCACCGACCGTCCTATCTGGCCCCAGGGGCTGAATGTTCCTAAAGGCGAATGGGTACCCGATACCCTCAACTGGGACCTGTTTATCGGCCCGACAAAGATGCGTCCCTATAACAGCCTTTATACCCCATGGAACTGGAGAGGCTGGTGGGATTTTGGTACAGGTGCCCTCGGCGATATGGCTTGTCACATACTTCATCCTGTATTCAAGGCACTGAAGCTGCAGTATCCTGTAAAGGCCCAGGGAAATTCAACACTTCTCCTTACCGACTGTGCACCTAATGCCCAGTTTGTAAAGCTTACCTATCCTGAAAGAGTTGCTCCAAAAGGTGCAAAAATCAACTATCCCGAGGTGGAAGTGTACTGGTACGACGGGGGACTCCAGCCGATGAAACCGGCAGGATGGCCAGCCGGAAAGAATATGAATGACGCGGGTGGCGGTGTTATTTTCCATGGAACAAAGGATACACTGATCTGCGGTTGCTATGGTGTTCGCCCATGGCTGCTGTCAGGTCGTAAGCCCGTCGTTCCCAAAACAGAAAGAAGGATTGAGAAAGCAATGGACGGAGGTCATGAGATGGACTGGGTTCGCGCTTGCAAGGAAAGTCCGGATACCAGGGTTAAATCAAAATCTGATTTTTCAGAGGCCGGTCCTTTCAACGAAATGGTTGTTATGGGCGTACTTGCAGTAAGGCTCCAGGGTCTAAACAAGGAGCTGGAGTGGAACGGTGAGAAAATGGAATTCACCAATATAAAGGACGACGATTCTGTAAGGCTTACAATTTCAGATAATTTCCGGATTGTGGACGGGGACCCGAAATTCGACAGGCCGAATATCAACCTTAATGCGAAAGAATTCGCAGCAGAGATGATCAGGCATACATACCGTAAAGGTTTCACTTTACCCGATATGCCGGCATAGATATTACTGTGGCAGAGAAGGCGCAGGAGACTGCGCCTTTTTTCATTTAAAGCGTCCCTTTAAGCCCTATTTCCTCAGCTGCTTCCCGCATTGCCATTATGCAGTCGGTGATCAGCTCATCGAGGCTCACTCCCAGCATTGAAGCACCTTTTTCTATAACACTCCTGTCTACCCCTGCTGCGAATCTTTTGTCTGTCCATTTTTTCTTTACGGACCTGGCTTCCATGTCCAGAACGCTCCTGGTTGGCCTTACCAGCGCACTGGTCGCGACAAGACCGGTCAGCTCGTCCATCGCATATATGGTTTTCTCCATCCTCGATAATGGCTCAACGTCCGAAGCCAAACCCCAGCCATGACTGAGTACGCCCCTTATATATTCCTCGGGCCAGTTGTTTTCCCTCAGTATCTTCTCTGTCATTTTACAATGCTGTTCAGGAAATTGTTCGTAATCGAGATCGTGGATAAGCCCGACGACCCCCCATTTTTCCTCGTCTTCGCCCGCCTTTCTGGCCATATATCGCATAACAGCTTCAACTGCCAGGGCATGTTTATAAAGGCTCTCCGATTTATTGTATTTAAGGAACAACTCAAGAGCCTCCTTCCTGCGAGGGATAAATTCTGACATAATTCGTAATTTTTCTTAAGGATACTAAAATAGCAGAGTTTCAGGAGAAAAAAAACCTATTTGACCTTGACAAGGGAGTTTGTCCTGTTTATATTCTTCCCCCTGACTGAGAGAAAATAGTACCCGGCCGGAAGACCGGTACAGTCAATTCCAATATTATTCTCTCCCATTACAACCGGGTAGGAAAAGCCCCTGACCTTTATTCCCGAAGAGCTGATCATCGATACGGTAACCGTCTCAGGTTCGTCAGCAGTGATAACCAGGGTAAGGTTGTCCCTGAAAGGATTCGGGTATGCCCTGAATGGCACCACAATTTTAATAAATACCGCTGCAGTGTCATTACCGTGAAAGTCGTCGGGATTGTTCACCGAAAATACCTTTATGCTGTAATTATTAAACTTCGACAGCTCCTGTTTCTGGCTGAAGGAGATAGTTGCGGAATCGAGATATTCTGACAGCACGTTGTCGAAATGTTCCGGATTCATCACAATATTGTTGACTGAATACTGAAGGTTGAACCCGTTAACCGGATCTTTCCCCTGGTTGCTGACTTTTACAACCACCGAATCGCCTGTGATATCAGAACCAGCGACAGGCTGTATAATCCTGTCGACAGAGAGATCCTTATCTATAAAGACAACTTCGGCAGGATCGGGGAAATCCACAAGATCGAGAAATGCACAATCAAGCCCGTCCGACACTGCCTCATCCTTGCTGTATTCCCATTCGAGGGTATTCAGCCCGGCCGGAAGAACCACCGTTTTCTTAACCCAGCCCGATTCGCCCGACATCCGGAAAACAGTAGTGCCGTTAAGCCTGAACGTGAGGAAATCGTAATACTCCTCCGACGAAACCCTGCAATAGAATCTGAGTGTGTCCTCGGCCGTAAGGGAGAGTTTAATTATGAGCCTGGTGCTTTCATTATTGCTTATCTTTCCCGACCTGGCCGAGTAAAGTCCGTCATATGCATCCTGGCCGGTAATGGTCCACGGTTTGGCGCTGACATTGATCCATGGATAGATATCGTACGATCTCAGCTCAAAACTCTCCCTTGCTTTTCCTATCCTGAAATCAAAGCTTCTGCTTACATCATAAGGGGAACAGGACAGGTATGAACTGACGGTAAAATAATCTCCCGGCTTGGCCGATACTGACAGCGTAACAGGCATTGATAACGTAAGGGTGTCATCAGACGGAAATACCTCTGATTTAGCCCCCGGCGGGTCAATCTGTATGTTATTACCCTGGCTCGAAATAGTAAAATTACCCGGAGTGGAACTGCTCCCTGAATTCATGATCCGGTAAACAAGATTTACCTTCTCGCCGGGTTCCGGTATGAAGTTACCGTTCCCGACCCCTGTATCGTCAATATAGCAGCTGATGATCCTGAAATCGGGTGAATGAACCATTATATCGATCCGGTATCTTTTGTTGATGACCTTATCCTTTATTATCAGATCGACTGGAATGACAGCCTTATCGGGTATAGAATCGGCAACCTTAATCTCCATTGCCCTGGGGATGGTTATTCTGGAATTGCCTGCAAGCGATCCGATATAAAGTGAATCTGAAAGGAATTTGATCAGGTTGGAGTTGGTGGTTATCCTGGCAATCATGGAGTCGCTTGCTGTCATCCCGAGGTTTTCAATAGTAAGGTCAAGCCAGAATGTTTCGTCGAAGTCAGCCTTACCATTATTGTTTCCCGTGCTGTCGTTTATTGAGTTGTTGTTCAGGTTCACAAACTCATCACTCACATTATTGAAGTAAATCTTTTTAATAAAAGGGATCTTATTTTGCCCGGTCGCTACAACGAGGCAGGAGTCGTACCTGTTGCCTGGCAGCCTGATGGTAACTGATCCGTCGGGGCTGACGAACGAAGCATCAATAAGGCTGTCACCAGCAGAAACGGCAATATACGCAAACGGGTCGGTAATCATCGAATAGGAGGTGATCCCCTTTGGCAGCTTTGAAGGAATCTGTATGCTTAACGAATCGGGTTTGCCGATTATGGGAGTTGCTGAGGGATCACCAAGCAGTGTGTAAGTCTCCCAGTAGTATTTCTTCCTCGGGCTTGTGCTGGAACTTACCGACAGGTTTCCTGCATAATTGATCATACCCATTGTAGTGTACCAGTCCGCGGGTTTTTCACCGTTTAGGTGGAAAAGCCTGTCGTAGGCACCCAGTCCCTTATTGCCGTACTTGGGATTGCTTGAAATGTCACATACACCGACCGACCAGTAATAATCCTCGTCCCAGTAGGAATCATTTGAGCATCCGATATACCCGATTGCTCCTTTCTGCCCGGCAATGACCATCGTGTTGCCAAGCGATGAGGAGGCATTGAAATGAGCAGTCTGGCAGGCATTCGTTATTATGAACGGGTACATCCCCTTATTGTGAAGCTGAGAAACATCGGAGGCCTTGATTGATGGATCAAGCCACCCCGAAACGTCACCATGGCCCGTATAATTAATAAAGGAGAGCCCGTTGTTAATGAGCTTTTTTATTGAATCTTCAACAGCGACGCCGGCTGAGGCAGGATAATTGAATATATGCCCGTCGAGGCCGTTTGAGGCATTGATATAATAGGACGATGCATAGTTCACCTGGCCGTTCATATATGTGTCGTAACCCCCGTCGTTCCCGGCACTCACCAGTGCACCGGAATAAAAATGGTTTGAATCCGCAAACTGGTATTTTTCGTACTGAAGGAGCTTTTCAACTACATTCTTAAGGCTGGTCGTGTCAGGCACCGGCAGCCGGCCGATAAACATATCGGGCACATAATCGCCATTGCCGTCAAACTCCCCGTAATACATGTCAGAGACCTGGTAGGTGCCGTCGGCCAGTGGTATCCTGCTTACATCGCCCACGATCAGGAGGTATTCGGGAGCGGGTTTGGCTTCTGTTCCTGAACGATATATTGAAGTGAGCGTGTCTTTGATTCCGGCATAGGTGTCGCTGCCGGGATAGGTTCCCTTGTATAGCGTTGTGATCCTGAATCCCTGCTGGGTCTTCCAGGTGATGAATGGTTTGAGGGCTTTTCTGAACGCACTGTCGGTAACGATAACCATCCCAACCGGCTTGGTTGAAAAGCCGTTTATAAAGCCTTCGGGGTAATAATTCACTATTGCCTTGGCAACTGTTTTGTCAAACATTGGTGATGAAAAAGCCGGTATGGTCCCTGATTTTTCACTTCCGCCTGTGAAGCTTGCCGTGATCTTCATCGAGGTGATAAGCTCAAGTTCGTTGAGGCAGGGGTTATACCGCAGGGGAGAAATATGGATCACAGCAAGCTTCCTGTGCCTGAGTGTCCCAATTGTCTCAATGGATACGGTATCTGACTTAATCAGGGATTTTTTTGAATATTCTTTCCGGTCAATTAAAAAGTCCCTTTCCTGCTGATCATTCTTGGCAGCATCGGCCTGCCTGGGAAACAGGAGACCCTTCTGGCTGAATTCACCCGGGTTCAGCTTTCTTGATTTTACACTGGAGATGGTCACCACCGGCCTGCTTCCGTCAGGAATGGCAATAAGCCTGCTGTAAACTGGTAATTCAGGCTTGCCAGCTTCTGAAGTGCTGGTATGCCCCGGTACAGAAATCCTGTAGAAATCGCCGTGACTGTTGCTTACCCCCCTGAATATTATTTCAGGAAGGGAATAATCAATTAAAATGCTGTTCCTCGAATCAATGCTAAAGCGCGGTCCCAGATTACCTTCTAAAAGATACCTGAAATCTTTTCCCTGCTGCCCGGTCATTGAAACGGGTAAGATAAGGGAAACTAACAGAACTGTAAACCTGCCCTTTTTAAGAAGCATCAGTGTTAATTGCTTAACGCTGTAACCTAAATACTTTCGCCAATTTATCAAAATTTGAAGAGAATCGGAAAGTCAGAAGAAATTATTTGACCATTGCAATAAGATTTGTACTTTTATGGTTAATTCAGTTATAAGAAATAACTAAACCCTGCCATGAGAAGAGTTTTTCTTTTTACTCTGTTGACTTTCCTAACAATATGTGCCAGTGCTCAGCTTAACAAGTACGGGGTTCCGACAATTGTCAATTATGATACCAAAACAACCCAGGCCTACGATTATAACTGGAGCATTGTCGAGGACAAAACTCATGTACTTTACTTCGCTTCTGAAACAAAGGGTGTTGCCAGGTATGACGGCTCCAGGTGGTCGCTGATGCCGATAAGGAACGAAGCCCTTGTCAGGTGTCTCTGCGTTGCCGATGATGGAGTCATCTACGCAGGCGGTGCAGAGGAATTTGGTTACCTTCAGCCGGAAGGCAATGGAACCATGAAGTACATTTCTGTTTCCAAAAGACTCGAGAAACGGGCAGGGACGAACGCGGGTAAAAAGGATTCCGACCAGAAAGCAGGAGCCCAGAATACTATTATCGGCCAGATCTATTCAATTATTTCAAAAGACGGCCTGGTCTATTTTCAGGGACAGGAATCGCTTTTCATTTATGATGCCACGAAAGACAGCCTGAAATATATCAATCTCAGGGCCTTTGGAATTGTCCAGGCGGTCCGCCTTGTAAATATTAAGGGAAGGCTTATCCTTGCAGATAATGTCACAGGTCTTTTCGAACTGAAGGACGAAAAGCCGGTCAGGCTTCCGGGTGGGGAATTCTTCAAAATGAAGATGTGCGTTGTTATCATGCCCGATAAGGGTAATAATCTCTTTATAGGAACCCTCGAACATGGAGCCTTTCAGCTTAACCCTGAAACGGGAAAGGTCTCCACGACTGTGCTCGAACCCTCGTTGAATGAGAGCCTGAAATCACTTCAGATTTATTCTTCAATTGACCTCAATTCAGGTGAACGCCTTCTCGGGACAATAAAAGGGGGAATATTTATTCTTGATGAAAACTACAAGCTTATCGGCAGGTGGAACAATAATACTACCGATATGCCAGATAACTCAATGCTGTGCTTCTTCCAGGGCAGGGAGCCTTCTTCGGAACTCTGGTTCGCGACAAACGGAAATATCTCAAAAGCATATATAGGATTACCCTACACAGAACTTTCAACAAGGAGCGGCATGGAAGGAGGGCTGAATTACGTTGCCTTTTTCAATGGCAATGTGTATGTGACTTCCGACTACGGTTTATTCGGCAGCTACATTAACGAGGAGGGAGAAAGAGCCTTCAGGTCCGTACCCAAAATCAACAGGGAAGCTTTTCCTCTTTTTATCGGAAAACACGGTGATGAGAAATTCCTTCTTACCGGTACCAAGCTGGGCCTCTACCAGACATTCTCAAATGGCCGCATCGATAGGGTGGACGATATGATTAAGTACGCAAGTGAAAGCAGGAGAAGCATTTTTGCAATAAGAACCATCCTTCAGTCTGAGAAATATCCTGAAGTATTTTACCTCGGTCTTGAATCGGGCGGGGTGGTAGTAGTGGATTATAACGGGAAGGACTGGAAGATCGAGAGGCAGATAAAATCGTCAATTAAGGGAAATGTTACCACGCTCCTTGAAGACAAAGAAGGTAACCTCTTCATATTCACGGGAAATCCCACGGGAATCTATCTCAGTGAAGGAAAGGATACCATCCCGGTTGAATTCTCTACCCGCGACGGATTGCCATCCACCACGATCAACTCAATCTCAAAGATCAATGGTAACATCTATACCTCAACAGGGAAAGGCATATACCTTTATAAAAGCACTGACCACAAATGGTATCCCGATAATGACCTCCTGAAAGGCTATACAAAGGATCTCTACTGCCGTGACCTGAACCAGGATCATGACGGCGACATCTGGTTTACATCACAGGAGGAACGGATAAGAGAGATACTCTTCCTTAAGGATTCGGCAGGTCTGACTGCATTTAAGGGTCCGCTGAGCCTGCTTCCCGATATAGACAAGGGTGATTTTAAATTCTTCGAGGACAGGTACTGGATAACAAAATCAAAGAGTCTTTTTGTTATAGACAAGAAAAAGATATCCATGCCCAAGCCTGAGGTGAGAGCCATCATCACTAAGATCGTAATAGGTGGCGACAGCGTGATAATGAATAATTCCTTCTACCAGGCCCTTCCCGACGGTAAAAATGTCGTTGCTGAGGATAACAGGTCCAAGCCCGTGCCACAGATCAGGTTCAATTACAATTCAGCGTCGTTCTCGTGGTCACTGCCTTATTATGTCGATGAAGGATCGACGGTCTTCAGCTATAAGCTCGACGGATTCGATAAGAGCTGGTCAAAATGGGAAAAGCTCTATTATAAGGATTTTACTTACCTGCCATTCGGAAAATATACTTTCAGGGTTAAAGCCAGGACAGAGACCGGTATCGAATCGAGGGAAGCTGTTTTTGAGTTTAACATACTCAAGCCATGGTACGTCACCGCGGGAATGATCATAGTTTACGTGCTGGTATTTGTGGGCCTGATCATAGTAATCATTAAAGCCTATACCCGCAAGCTGAAGAATGAGAACATCAGGCTGGAAGGCATCGTAGCCGAAAGGACTGCCGTTGTCGTTAAACAGAAAGAAGAGCTTGAATCGAGCATCCATTATGCAAGGAGAATCCAGATGGCCCTTCTGCCGTCAGAATCAATTCTGTCGGAGAATTTTAAGAACTACTTCATCCTGTTTAAACCCCGCGATATCGTTTCTGGCGATTTCTACTGGATGACCAAGAAAGACAACAGGCTGTACGTGGTTGCTGCCGACTGTACCGGTCATGGTGTGCCGGGAGCTTTCATGAGCCTTCTCGGGATGTCGTTCCTCGATGAGATCATCGATAAGGATGTGGCGCCCCGTGCCGACAGGGTGCTGGCCGAATTAAGGCAGCATGTTACGGAATCGCTCAAGCAATCGGGAGGTGATGATGAAGCCAAGGACGGGATGGATATGGCGCTTCTTGTAATAGATTTCAATGTTTCAAAAATAGAATTCTCCGGAGCATATAATCCTTGTTTCAGGGTCAGAAAGCTTACCGGGGAGGAGATCAGAAAGGACCAGGACGACAATAACGAGATGCCCGACGGTTCTATGTCGAACGGCAAATACCTGCTCGAGACCATTTATGCCAGCAAGATGCCGATTGGGATATCATCGAGGATGAACGAGAACTTCGTATTCTATGACTGGAACCTTGAAAAAGGTGTTTCATATTACATGTTTTCTGACGGCTACATCGATCAGTTTGGCGGTGATCATGGAAGGAAATTCATGAAGAAAAACTTCAAAAAGCTGATCCTGGATATACAGGATTACCCGCTTTCGAGGCAAAAGGAACTGCTCGATAAGAATCTGAAGGACTGGATGGGAGCATCCCCCCAGATTGACGATATACTTGTAATCGGGCTGAGAACTGAATAGCGGCTAAATACTGCCGGCGACCGGTTTAATTGCAGGTCCCTTCTGATTTAGCACATAGCGGATGCCTTTCTCCGAGGCATCAATATCAATTATATCACATATAATAAGGTTCACAAGGATTTTTTCTGCCCTGAATGAAGGAATCCTGGCAAGCTTTCTGAATGCCGATATTGTTATTGATCCGTTCTTTTTCAGGAATTCCATCAGCATTTTTTCGGGCTTGCCAAACCTTATAAGCACGCCGGTATCTCTCTCTTTCTTTTTCCACAGCTGGATAAGAACTGAATTTGCAAGAAGGTTCTGGTCACCCTTTCTGAAATATGCCTTCCATTTCCCGTCGTCATCCTTTGCCTCATAGGGCCGGTCTTCCCCTTTCTCAACATCAACTTCAAGTACAGTCTTGCCTTCAGCGATATGTTGCCTGATCCTGACCGGTATCTCGGGCCTGCAGAACAGACCCGATGCTGTCTCTATCATGTAGTACTCTTCATCCGATCTCACTCCTGCAATGCTTCCGTTATCCCTTACCCCTATAAGGAGTTTTCCTCCGTCAGTATTTGCAAAGGCTGAGAGTGTCCGTGCTATCTTCTTTGAATCGGAGATGCAGTACTTGAAATCCAACTGCTGATTTTCACCTTCAGAGATCAGTTTTCTGAGATATCGTTCCATGGGATTAGGTTCGGAGATTGTTACTCAACCTGTTATTTCAGCCATTCAGCCTGTTTTAAATCACACCGGGGACTATCTAAAAATAATATAAAAAATCGTATATTGTGTCCTCGAAAAATATTTTCCTTATCACCTGAAAAATGCAGCTATGAAAGGTATCTGTATTCTTATTTCATTCATTTTTATGACAGGTTCAGCACTTTCCCAGAAATTGTCTCCGCCGGATAAGATCAAAAGCTCATCCGGCGAAATAGAAATGTCCTTCATCGGGCATGCAACACTGATGTTCAGGGTGAATAACTTTGTCATTCATGTCGATCCTGTAAGGATGTTTGGCGATTATTCCTCGATGCCGAAAGCCGACCTCATACTTGTAACACACGAGCACGGAGATCACCTCGATACTGCACTGGTGTCGCAATTGCGAAAGCCCGGTACGAGAATGATCTGTAACCTGAATTCGTCGAAACAGGTAAAATGGGCCGAGGTGATGAAGCCCGGAGATGTGATGAAAATTA
>Ga0335069_10000682_pt1 | contig 55388 bp, 68 predicted proteins | sample Lox_Sample_11_FD_206714 | JGI IMG/M metagenome (GOLD analysis project Ga0335069, IMG submission 206714) | Soil microbial communities from Loxahatchee National Wildlife Refuge, Florida, United States - Lox_Sample_1.1 | ecosystem: Environmental > Terrestrial > Soil > Wetlands | place: USA... | reverse complement strand
GAATCACTACCATTTCACCAGTAGTGCCAAATTCGGCGAAGAACTGAGACTTAATAACTGAACTGTTTTCGCCGCCTGGAGTATTCCTTATAGTTCGCCGATAGTCTGATTCGGGGATATGTGGACACTCTTTGTATGTGACGACATACTGAATATAGTCTTCTGGTCTTACTTCCTTAACATTCTTGATTTCTTTTCGGCTGACCGCCGTGCTACACAAATCAAAGAAATGACCAGAAGTGTCACCGGGAGTAGATACATGAATACGATGAGTATACCCAGAACATCTATTGATTGCAGTGTTGATTTCATCTGGAATAGTCTTGTCTTCAGACATGTATATACCCATCCGAGCACCAGCTTCTAATGGATGGAAACCTTCGGCTTTACCCGGTTCGTCAGTGGCGTAACAGATGATTGGTGCTTCGGTTGGTAAGCATTCATAGTACCGATAGTTGCACTTCCATATATTGCCCCATTTTCGGTTAGCCTCATTGCACAATAGTGTAATATATGCGCAAGTCTGGTTGTCCAATTGCACACCAGAGGATGAGGTTACTACTCCACGGGCTTTCCTGTATCTCATGTTTAGCCAAACAGCGCAAGGTGCGAGTATGTATTTGTCCTTCCCTGAACCATTGCATGCTCTCATCAAGGCTTGAAAAGGAAACTGTGCTATGTTGGCTGGATTTGAAAAGTCTATCAGGAATTGAATTTGCCATGGATGTAATGTTATCTTTCCAGTTCGTATGTCGTCGTCAAGCAGAATCACGAGTTCGAGTGGATCTTTAATGTCGAATCCGTCAATATAGGAAGCAGATGGGGAGTCCGCAGACTCTTTAACTTCTGAGAGTGAAGTACCCATCTGCGGCTCAACAGAAGTGATCGAGTGAGATAGATCATCTTCTGGAGCAAAGCTTTCCAACGGCTCAGCCGACTTTCGCGCCTCAGCATGTAGGTCACTAACCATCTCCTTTTGCTCAGCCGTTGGATATTCTACTACTCCACCAGAGTTTATGTAGTCCTCTTGGGAAGTAGGAGAAAGTTTGTTGTAGTCGTCAAAGTTCAATTTAGACAAAACAAAGCAAACTGTGTATGATCATATTGGGCGATTATCCAATTATCGTAAGAATGAAAATGGAAGTAAAAGAATGGGCATACAACATAGTATTCAATGACTTTCACACTTCCAAAGCCTTTCTCATCTCTTGTGCTTTTCCTCTTGCTAGCTGTAATTGTTGGTTAAATTGAAACAGATTGAATGTATTACCACCTAATTGACGCGCTAGCTCTTTTCTGCCCTTCTTGTCATCACGTATATATGTAGCTGCTGCCAACCGTGTCTTGTAATCCACAGTCCCGTCCGAATGTTCGGCTGAAAGGGCCGTTTCATAGATTACTCGATTAACATCTTCTAACTGCTCATCAGTGAAATTAAGTCTATCCTCAGTACCCAACGATTCTTCAAGACCACAATCTTTCCTATACTTTGACGACCCATTAGTCAAAGCCGCTTTAACAACAGTCACGTCAAATCCAAAGTCCGAAGCTATTTCTTCTGGACTCATGTTGTTGACTTCGTAAGCAGTCTTAATCTGTTGAATGGCGGCGGACATTACACAGGCTTAGTTGCTTCGATTAGAACACTTACTAGTGATTTAGGCGGTTCAAAGATTGGTGCATTAAAGCTTCCTTTGAGACTATTTGCTGCTCCGCAGTCGTTCTGAGGTTTCAATCCTTCAAAATATATTCGTTTGCACGCTTGCACGTCAACTAGCGCATCATGAGCATCTTTTAATGGCTCACCAAAGAAAAATTCATATGCTTCAGACAACTTCGGCCATTTATACCCATTTCGCTTTGGAATCTTGCAAAGGCCAGTTGATGCAAGCATTGTGCAGAATTGGGCTTTAGGTGGAAATGTAAGGCCAAGACGGCTTAACTCACTGGAAATTACTAGTCGATCAAATTTAATATTGTGAGCAATTATCTCATCACAACGTCTAGCCCAACCGTAAAATAAATCTAGAAGAATTGTTATTGGAAGTCCTCTACTTTGTGATATTTCAGTCGTTATGCCGTGGACTACGGCAGCCGCATCAGGTATTGGCTCTTCAACCCTTATAATGCTTCCAAGACTGAACACTACATTTCCATCATCCTCTGTTACAATCATCCCAAGTTGTACCATTCGTGGTTGAAGTGGACTTGTTTCATTAGTATCCCATCTAGGCAATCCTGTAGTTTCAGTATCAAAGAAAAGTTTCATTTTGATTTTGAATCATTGGTTGTGGCCATGCGCCAAATTACTACGCCATCTGATCGAAGGCCTAGAATGACATGATTAGTGTCAGCCGTAATATCACCATATGCATTTTGGACTTCAGAAAATGGCTTAAATTTCCAAAAGTGAACATAAGTGTTGACTAGTTTTGGAATAGCAAATAAATATATAATGCCAAAGATAACAAGTAACCAAGCAATACTAAATAGTAGTATTCGTAATCTCACTCCATCCTCCTATTCGCCTCATCTTGCAAAAACGTCTTAGTGTAATGGATGCACTTATGAAGATGCCTCAGCTGTTCTGGACTCATCGTTTGTTCTACTGTCGGCTCTGGCAATTCTCTCTTGCTCACTCTTCTCGTCACTTCGCCCTTCATCGGACTTCCGTACACCTTTCTGTATCTCATATATTTTAGGAGGCCACTGCGTATACTTCGCACATATCTCAAATCCACTCATTCCATAGATATGTAGCAATTCTCATGCCAATCTCTCATCCTCGAAACCACTAGTCATTATTATTTCATTGGCTCTCTACTGGATTGTATCGGTCTGAAATTGGAAATTGTTGTATTGGGAGATTAGTATAGTTCCAGTTCGCATTTTCATTTCTGGGGGTCTACCCGTCATCGTCATTTCAATACTCAATCAAATTGGGTGACTATTAGTTATGCTTATAGAAGCAAAGCTAATGATAGATAGGATAATAGTAGTTTGTATTATAGTAGTATAGCTCATATACCTATTATGATATAATTCAAAATGTATTAGATTGTATCAAATGATTTTTTCTTAGTGGCCCGTATATATAGTTTATTAAATTATATCAGATTGTATTATATTGTATCACCTTATACATAATAGTATATAGTAATATATTTTATATAATTTATATCTATATATACTATAATGGAAATTACACATATATAAACCCTGATACAATACAATCAAAATACCATGGGACAAGTCAAGTAGAACAAAATAGCAGATTAGTGTTGCGGTCAATCGTGGCACTGGTATATTGACCTCAGTTCTTTGACCAGTTTTGCAGTGATAACTGAGGCAACCAATAAGGGCAGCCACTAGGTTAGCATTGAATATGGTCTGGTTGGCGAAATGCGATAACGAATGTTCAGGCAGCGATCCGCAGGCTTGAATGGAACTAGCAACCAGTCTTAGGTATGACGAACGCTAAAAGGCTAGTAGTCTCCTATTAGCAACGGACCATCGGATGTGCATCGTAAACCCTAGCCGTGATAACAAAAGCTCTGAGGTATGTATCCGGTAAGTAAGATTAGGGTGCAGCTTAATAGTTACATCCCGGTAAGAACACAGGTTAGCTCGGTTAAGTAAATGAGGGTTTACCGCTCCTATTACATACCCGTTTAGTGCCGCTACAATAGCCTATAGCGCGTTTAGATACGCCACCTATAGTTGGATGCCCATACGGACGTTCAAATGTCACTAGCGAGCAGGAAATGAGAGCAAACATATATGGCAACAATCATTCGTTTCAACATCCCAAACTGCGTTGCGAATATCATGGGTGACTATGACGAAAACAAGGTCATCAATGCTGTGCAGTCCGACCTTAATGCAGGAACAATTCTCGCGTCCAAGACTGCTGCAACACAGGATTGGAAAACCGTCAAGGATGACGACGGAAACGAGCGGCAAGTAATCATTGCCAAGACCAAGACCGGCGAACGGTGCCAGTTAGAGAACACAATCCCCAATAAGTTCTACGCTTGGTGCAGCGCAATGGTCCGGGCCAATTCGTTTGCGGCTACAGAGGTCACGCTTCCCGCCGTATTCAAGACTTGGCTGGACAAGTTTGCCAAGCTGCCAGTCCAGACGGCAAAGGCCAGTTAAGGTCAAGTAGTCAGTTGCTTCCATTGGGCTAGCAATAGTTCAATGGGAGCGTTAAACCCTCATTAGAAGTCAGACGCCAGCATAGGAAAACACTACGCACTAGGTGAGTGTGTCCACTACAGGTGAGACAAGGCAGCTTAGGCGTAGGCTAGTCTATGACGCGATAGGAATACGGAGCACAATCTGACTTAGAGCGTAAAGGGTAAATAGAACACGGCCCTAAATACCAGCGAAAACGCAAGCTGGCATAGTGTTTTCTTTTTGCTTTCGATTGGCACGATAAATGCTAATAGAATAAGCATCGAGCGAACATTATGTAACGTAGTTAATCTATCCATTAGGCAAGTCACACGAGACGAAGAATACGAAAAGACTTATCCCTGATTAGTCATATAGTATCCGACGCTTTGACATTAGATACTGCCTCGCAATCGGACGCGTCCAATGATCCATGTATCCTGAAATACGGGCATGGTATTTGCGGAGTCAACACATTAGCGGAAAAAAGTTAATTCCCCTAATGTGAGTCTCGAACGGCGTGGCAAGTCTTAGGCTTGCTATCTTGAATTCGATTCAGAAACACTGGATTAGTTAAATGCTGTTCATTCGAATGAATAAGAACAAGACGGATAAGAGCAAGTTTAAACCTAGGACTTGCCTCATGGGTAGATTAGCTATAAGAGTTTGACTAGTGGTAGTCCACATACCCCACTGGCGAAAGCAATAAGCAGTGGTGTCAAACTGTTTTAGACGGCGGAATGCTATGAAACTAAACATTAGCATGTTGGAATATCAAGCTGTTGAGATCGTTCAACAGTCTATCCTCGAAGCACATAAGCAAAGTAATACTTTGCCTTTTGAAGTTGACAGCGTGCAAGTATCCATAGAACGGCCAGTCGAAGATATCGACTATTCATTGCATAACTACGAGGTTGCAAAGGCTAACAAAATCTTCTGCATTAAGATGATTCGTGGAGCCATTGCAGCTTACAATAAGTCGAAGTGCATTGTTGACCACAATCCTGATGGCACTCCATTCACCCCAACTATGGGGCTTGGTGCAGCCAAAACTTTTGTAGAAAATTATTTGCACATTGACTAGTTCCTAATTGCTATTCAGGAAGTAACTAACTGCATAGCATTCCGTCGTCTATTATCAGTCTACATCCCGACTATCCTTCGTCATTAACTATCGTGAAAATTACCTCACGACTATTGGATACAATGAGCGGCGATGAACAAGTGTTCTGATTGATATATTCCATATAACGGAGTAGCCCTCTCATTTCATTATCCAATAAGCACAAATCTTAGTAGGTAGAAAGCTATGAAAGCATACAAACTAACGGACTCAATGTCCATGACTAAAAACAACACTTTGTGGGGCGAGAATATCACCCACGAAGCTACTGGAGACGACACTCAAGATCTGTGTTCAGATGGTTGGATTCATTTTTATCAGCATCCACTGATTGCTGTTCTGATGAATCCACATCATGCCGACTTCGCTAATCCAATCCTTTGGGAAGGTGAAGCACATGAACCATTCAAGCACGAATCCCTTAAATCAGGCTGTCGTTCCTTCACAACCATTCGACAGATTCCACTCCCTATAATTAGTACAGTCCAACGAATAGCCTTTGGAATTCTTTGTTCGCTAGAAGGTTACAAAGAGCCAAAATATGTTCAATGGGCTAACAATTGGTTGAGCGGAAATGACAGAAGCAGATATACTGCTGATGCTGCTGCTGCTGCTGCTGCTGCTGATGCTGCTGCTGCTGCTGCTGCTGCTGCTGCTTATGCTGCTGATGCTTATGCTGCTGCTGCTGCTGCTGATGCTGCTGCTTATGCTGCTGATGCTGCTGATGCTGCTGCTTATGCTGCTGATGCTGCTGATGCTGCTAGAAGTAATAGTAGTATTAATTTTGTAGCACTAGCAGAAAAAGCACTAACCTATAAATAATTAATCATGCTATTCACTGATACTATCAGTGCATAGCTTTCTGCCTATTAAGATTTAGCAAGCACCGGTTGTGAAGCCATTAGGCAAGGGCGACACTATAAAGAAGATGTTTGGTGGTATGCCTTAATAAAATCATCTTGATGCCATCAATGATGAATACCATTTTGCACCGGTTGATATATAGGTTGGTTGACGCCGCATTACACTAATAGTGCGGCTTCAAACAATCAATTTCCAAGCACTAAGCACTAAGCGTTAAGTCCAAAACATATGCAAACACAATTAGATCAAGAACTGTCAAATACAATCACAACATTGAACAATCTTCGAAAGGTTAGAGTTTGGTTCGAGTATCGAAAAGAAGCGTTCGATGACGAAACAATTAAGCAAGTGCATACCACGCTAAAAGCAGACGAAGATCACGCACAAAATCTGCTAATCGAAACTGTCAGCAAAAAGCTTGGCGTGGCTGACAAGCACTAATCATTAGCGAAAGCAACAGGTTCCAACAAACATATGCCCAAGTACTACTCTCCTCAATACATGAGCATTACAATCTTAATGCTCTCCATTTCTTTCTGGATCATTACGAAAGCCGTCTGTGACATTATACGAATATGGAGAAATCGACCATAAGCCAAATAATGGATTTGTTCGACCAATTAGAGACTAAATTGGCTGAACAAGGGATAGACTTAGACAATCCAAAGACATTTCCACTAATGATGCCTAAAGATTGTCTTGCTATTCACAAGCAAATAAATAGTCTAAGAAAGCAATTAACAAGTGAGAACACTAATCGGTGGCCGAACAGATAGGCGAACATTAGTAAATGGACATTGGATTCGTATTCCAATCCAGCCGTTTGCAATGTCGTTAACTGAAATCAAAATCAAGCACAAAGACAAAGTAGAGCATCTTCGCCAGATATTAGGCGATGATACTACGAATACAATCCTACAGTATAGGAGAGACTAATATGAATGACAGATACGAAGTCAATAATGCGATTCGTTGTGTTCAACAGTCGGCATCAAACCTTGTTTGTATGCTAACACCTGAAACAGTTCACCAATTAGCTATTGCACAGCAAAAAGTAGATGAAATCAGCCATCAATTAAATGAAGCACGCGATACACGCAATCGACATGTCAATAGTATATTTCACGAACTGTTGCGCTAGTTAAATAGTAGCCACTAACCCTATACTAGGTTATATCAATTCGACTGCTTCTAGTGAGATGCACTTGGCACGCAAATTGCTATATACCTAGCACGGCAAAACCAATGAAAGAGTGAGCATTATGAGATACAGAATACTAAGACCAAATGAGACAATCAAAGCAGAAGATCAGATTAACACAATGAATAATTTTGATCCCGACATTCAGACATTCGCTGAGGTTGATCCAAATGATGAATCAAATCATGGTTGGATTTTAGTCAGCGAAAAGTATTTCGGTGAGAAGGCCGGACGATACGAGAAAGGACAAATCAATCTAGTAGTTCGCCGTCCGGTTGCAACTCGTCCACCAAAGAATGTAATACAATGAAAATCACAGTAGCACTACCAAACGGACATTCGTTCGAAGGCAAAGTCATTCAAGTTGGTTCATCTTTCTATCTTGTCACATGGAAAGACAATGATCGCGGAGAATGGATCAACAAGAGATTCTGCAAGATTTCCAACTAGCTCGCACGTGAAGCTAGTTGCACGGTAAAACAGTAAACAACAAATAGAAACAAAACAAATGAGTCTGAACTTAAATGTAGAACGTAATGGAGTCAATAAGACTCTCGTTGAGGGTAAATTCGGTAAGAAGAACAAGAAGAACTTCGGCAAGTCCTTCTATTTTCCAACCATCGAACCTCCTATCCTTTCAGAGGTAGAACTGAAGAATGGAAGCACACTCCAATGTCTAACCAACATTGCTGATCTTCTGTGGTTCGGTTTGAAAGATGCGGCAACTGCCCTCACTCGCGAGGCTCGTGGTATTTTTCAAGACATTTACTTGGACAATATCAATGAGACTACTGGTCTCCTCAATGAGGAGAATATGATGGTTGAGTGGAGTCAGTTTACAGCGGGTGTTGAGAAGCTGAAAGACATTATCGGCCAGATTAGTGTCTATGTTGATGAGCAGCAGTCTATCATCAATGACGATAGCTTCGGCGCTACGGAGGATGGAACTCCTGCCACGCCTAAGACGGCTCGTGCCATTGTATTGGAAAACAGGATGATCGAATTGGCTGCATTGATCCAGCCTTTGAAGATCAGTAAGGCCGCTCTTGATGCGAAGTATGCAGAGAGAGTTGCGAAGCGCCAGCAACGCCAGAAGGAAGAAGAGGAAGAGGAAAAAGCTACTACTGCCACCAAGTAGTCAGTCGTTAGTTAAAACAGAAGGGATTGAATAATTTCAGTCCCTTTCTTTCAGTTAACAACTAACAAAAAGTGAGTAAAATGAAACTAACAATACAAACAATAGGAAAGAAAAGTTTTAATTATGGTAGGACATTTCTTGGTTATAAGGTGACCGAGAATAATATTAACGGAGCACTAAAGCTATTCTCAAAACCTGTATTAGCTAAAGTGCTTAATCGGCATCTTCGTGCATTATGCATGGATATTTGTTTGGATCAAATAGAAATTGATGGTTCGGTTAATAAACAGAAATTATTAACTGATTTACAAATATCACTACGACCAACTAAACAACAGTTGCTTAAGTTTAAAAGAGAACACTATTTGCAAATGAAACAAAGACGAGAAGTAAGACAAAAGCAATTTTCAATAAAAGATCAAGCAATCGCCAAATTAACGGCAGAAGAGCGTGCTGCTCTGGGTATAGGTTAGTCGAACACCTGGAGCTTAGGCCACTCGCTTAGGCTCCAGACTTCGGATAACAACCGAAAAGCCGATGGGTGATGTAACCTAGTCGGCGTATTTGTGTTTAATCATATGACTCCCGAAGAGCAAAAAGAGGTTGACAATCTTCGCCAAAAGATTGCGAAACTAGAGCAAGAGCGACAGATCGTCTTGGATAAGATACGAGCATTAAGCTTTGGAGTTCGCAACTATAATGCTGCTCTCGTTGAGATAATCAACATCATTCAAGGCACCACAAGATGAATGAAAAAGCCACCCGACACAATCACTCTACCACTCGACGAGTATCTCGAAGACACATTAGGTGAGAATCATTCTGTCCCAATTCGAGCGTCGGTAGCAGAGATACTAGACATTAAGCTCAAGAATCGGTTGACCTATTATGTCCAATGGCCAGACAAATACAATCCAGACTTAAAACGTCCACTTCTCTGGCGTTACAAAGCATGGATAGAGTCAGTTGATCTTTGGGAGAGACAGAGGAAAAGGGCGAATGATGAGCGGGTTGCGAGATTCATCTTCGAGGCTAATGTGAAGCTTGTAGCAAAGCAAATTACCTACAAATACAATATGCCCATTGAGAGATCGACTTTGTGTGCTTTGTCAATCATTAAGTGTAAGACTATGCATCTGAAAGTAGCGCAATGTGGAGTAAAGAAACTAATTGAGAAAGAGAGTGAGCTATGAACCCCATTGACCTCTCACCAACCATTATCGAACTAGACGATGGCAAAGTAGGATACTTCTACTCACTTACTCAACTAGAAGAGATTGAGCATCGTCAATTAATGCAACAGACACCGCAACAGATTAGAGAAAGATTTAATGGCAAGGATATAGAAAATATATTAAATAAACATAAAAACAGCAGAAGAGTGGTTCAAGGAAATTCATGATAATACATTTCCAACAGATCAATCTTGCATAGATCATATAAAACAAATCCAACTCGATGCTTGGAAACAGGGGATACGAGATGCAGTTGAACGTTATCAATCTGCACCAAGCTATCTCTTACCATCAGATAGACTTCATGATATACTTAATGAAGTTGTATTAACAGACAAGATATAATATGGCCCGTCCTCCCTCACCTGAAACCATAAAACGTCGTCAACGTGACAATCTACGATTGCTTCACGCACGCATAGTCTCCGCATTCTCGTTTCACCAAATCAAAGATTGGCATGATCTACAGCGACACTTAGGCATCCCTGATACTGAGATTACCAAGACAGCCAATCGTCCGCTGACATTCCCAGAACTAAAAGAATTTCTCAAGAAACAAGTAGACGAATTAGAAACCAAATTACAGAGTGAGATAGTACAAACAGCAATAGATACAACATATGAAAAGCCAAAGTCAGATAGACAGAATGTGGTTGAGCTTCCTGCTCGAACTGAAGAAGCTCAACGTCCCATCGGCTCGGGAACTGAAAGCCAAAGTGAGAATGGAAAGAGCCAAACTACTGTGGAGTCAGCGCCGCTTCGAGTGGGCGATACAAACCGCACTATACAAAGCACACCTATCCAAGAAGCTCCGAAAATTATCCTTAAGGCAGAAGACAATTATGGCTATACCCGTTCACCGAATGTCAGTGTCGCACTCTATGAATACTGGTTCCAAAAGAAAGCAGCGGCAGAAGCAATAAGGAAGATCGTTGATGAAGGGAAGACAGGGCTATTGATTCTTGCACCGACAGGGACTGGCAAGACATTCATTGTCGCAATGATTGAGCGACACCTTAGGGACATAGGTTGGAGTGACAGCCGCACATGGTCTCACATTAAAAGTCTCTATGTAACTAAAGCAACTATCCTCACTCAGACACATCGTGTATTTGGTGGCTTGTTTAATCTTAAGCCCAATGTCGACACAGAGATTACAAACATTGAACAGTTGCGTTCAGCCGCTGGTGAGTATTGGTTGCGTGAGAAGTTAGTAGTTCAGAATGGCAAAGAAATAATGGACCTACAGTGGAAGAATGGCCTTCAGCCAGTCCCACTCTATCTAGATGAATCACAAGGAGCAAAGAACAAAAAATCGAAGCAGTCACGAATCATCTATAAGTATAATGAACTTCCTCTTGGGAAGTCTTGTCTGGTTTGCATTAGTGCTACTCCATTTGCTCGCGTCTCCGAAGCACAAGCATTCGCAGTCGCAACTCACAGACCACTAGAGCATTTGGGGTTTCCAAAGGGTAGCATACTCACAAACGACAATTGGAATGCATACGCATCCATGATCAGTAGTCCAAGTAAGCCAACTGACTTCAATAAAGCGGCTGTAGACAGACTAATAGATGATTTGGAACCTTGGATAGTAAGAGTAAAGGGTGTTAAGCCACAGTTCGATGCAATTAATGGTGTTAAGATAATTCAATTCGAGTCTGATGCAAAACGTAAATTCTATGAAGATGCATGGGAAAGATTCCTTAAAGAGAAAGCAAAGATTGATGCGGCAAAAGAGGCAGGTGATAACGCGGGCATTTGCTATCTCGTCGTACTTCTTAAGTTCGCAATGGCAGCAGAATTCTGTCATGCGGAACATTTTGCTCACGATATGCACGAAGCTGTCACCAAGAGAGGCAAAGCCGCTGTTGCAGCAGTTAAATTCAAAGCTACTCTTATTGAGATACAGAAACTCCTTATCGAAAAGTATGGTGTGTCCCGTGACAACATCTCCCTCATTTGGGGTGGTGGTCAAACACAACTTACAGAAAAGCAAAAGTCTAAAGCAAAGATTAAAGCGTTGAGCGATAAGCTCAAAGCAATGGGATTAGAAGCAGATGAAATGATTGGAGATATGGGATTAGATGATGTAGAGGACAGAGTTCTAGTCCAGTATCCGGAAGAGTGGCGCTTAGGTCCACAAGATCAAATAACAAGACAAAATGAAATCGACAAGTTCCAGAGAGGGGAATCGCTCTACTGTATATATACACTTAAGGCTGGAGGGGTGGGCCTGTCCTTACACCATACAGATGAACTTACCAGCTTCAAGTGCAGACGTAAGGAAAGCGGTTATGCCTTTGAAGAAGATATTGCCAAAGTTCCAGTACGACCTCGTGAAACATTCATTGTTGTCACCTACAATGCGATTGAACTCGTCCAAGGAGTGGGACGCGTTCCTAGATTAACAAGCCTATCACCGACAGTCCAAAACGTCTACTGCTACGCAGGCACGATCGAAGTAAGGATGGGGCAAGTATATAGTCAGAAGCTCAGGTGCTTGAGTGCGGTAGTTAGACAGAGGGAGAGTTGGCAACAAATAATCTTTGGTGGTGGTAGAGACGAGGAAGTTAAGCGAGTGCTTGACCTAACCAAAGACGCAATGAACGATGAATCATCCCTCATTGATGAGGGTGACACTGACGAAGAAGGAGAAAGTGAGAATGGAAATGGAAAAGAAACAAATGACTAGAAAAACTGATCAAATAGAATTAGAAAAACGAATAACAAATACATCAACATACTTATTTCCAGATACTAATGAAGAAGTAACAGTCGATGTAATAAATGATAAAACTGGTTTCATATGGCGGCTTAGAATTGGTAACCAGAAAGGAGAGTGGACTGGACATTATGAAGGTATTGCAACCATACAATCAGCCAAAACTCATGCTTTATATGGATATCTAACTGCATATTGGGAGGGAAGTATTCCAATTGAAAAGCCGTTTCACTTTCACTTCGAGAATATGCTTGTATCGAGGAAGAACTATGGAAAAGAAAACAATCCGGATTGAATTAACTGTAGTGACTGGCGTAGATAACTTCACAATCTGTGAGCACATAGAGCGTTATCTGCTTGACAGTCCACTAAACAATAGTGAGCACAAGCTCGAAATCAATGAAGTGAAAGTAATACGACATGATAACGAGACCAATGTTAGCAGCGACCATTGAAGATGTTAGCAAGCTAGAATATCCACTATTAGCGACACCAAAGATTGATGGGATCAGGTGCTTGGTTCTTGGTGATGGTCGAGTAGTTAGTAGAACATTTAAACCAATAGCGAATAACTTTATATGCAAATGTTTATCTTCTGCTAGCTTACGATATTTAGACGGAGAACTAGTAGTTGGCAACAACTTCCAAGAGACATCATCTGGCGTCATGTCTATAGATGGTGCACCAGACTTCATCTATAAAGTATTTGATTGTTGGGCTCATCCAGAATGGTCTTACATCGAGCGGCTTGACGAACTTGCATTGTTTATTGGTGAACATCATTTTCCTTGTCATCAATTCCTGTGGCCCGAGAGAGTTGATGATGAGATGCAACTTCAGATGAAGATGAAAACATTTCTTCAAGAAGGATATGAAGGCATTATGCTCCGCCGCGCTGATGCTCCATATAAATGTGGCCGTTCCACTCTTCGCGAAGGTTATCTAATGAAGCTCAAACCATTCCTTGATGCCGAAGCAGTTGTCACAGACTTCGAAGAACGAATGCACAATGCCAATCCAGAGACGGCCGATAACTTTGGGCTAGCGAAGCATTCATCCTGTAACGCAGGCATGATCCCCGAAGACACTCTCGGTGCACTATGGGTTCATCACGATATATACGGACCATTCAAAATAGGTTCTGGGTTCACAGACAAAGAACGAAAGGATATATGGGATAACCAAGATTACTTTAGGGGGAAAGTAGTAACGTTCAAGTATCAGAAACATGGAATGAAAGATAAACCACGGTGTCCAGTATTCAAGTGCTGGAGAAAGGATATATGACAATCGAAATCGAAGTTGACGCAGCCAAAGCAGATCCAGCCGATCCAATGTCAGATGATTATGTCCACATTCTAAGCATCAAAGAAGGTGAGCGTAATCTATTGATAAACGCACAAGATACAGGTATAATGGAAGCAATCCTATTGGCTGCACTAAACAAACCAAACAATGATGACTTCTAATCGCACTGTCCTAGATCTAGGGAAAGTGCAGTATGCATCCTTCTTCTATCGCAATCAAGAGGGATCAGTCTTCTACACAAAGCCCAAAGCACCAACAGTAAGAGGTCAAGTAGTAGGAGATGAGATAGCCCACTTCCATCCACTATATCCAGGTGAGACAATGCTAGAAAGAGCTAAGCGAATGGATATATTAGACAGATGGACTCCAGTATGTGTGTTACAACTAACAGCTAATCATTACATAACATATACTGGAAAGAAAGCAGTTTCAATATGGAAAGCATGGAGAGAGAAAATATATGGACCAACAAACAAAGCAACTAACCCAAAGTGAGATAGACTTCTTTGAAAGGAAGTTACAAGCATTACAAGCTAATGGTGCGGACTGCATGGACCCAGCCCGCATACTGATTGAACGAAACAATCTTCCATTCATCATCGTATCAAATCCTGATGGTAGCTGGCGCTATCAATCACAGTTCAGTGCAGGAGAATTGTGGCTCCAAAAATTTGTCACAGTCGATCCAGAGACTATCCAGATGAAAGAAGATGCACTGAAGATGAGCAAGACGCCGTACGAGGTGCTAGTCTTTGGTGAGACAGGAACAGGTAAAGAACTAATAGCGAAGTCACAAATCAACAATCGTCCAGGTGTAATCAAAGCTGCAAACTGTGCCGGCTTTCCTTCTGAACTAGTCGAGAGTGAACTGTTCGGATATGTCAGTGGTGCATTCACTGGAGCCGGTAAGACAACAGATGGACTAATCAAAGCGGCGACAGGTGGTGTGATGTTCCTTGATGAAGTAGGAGAGTTGCCGATGTGGGTGCAGGCGAAGTTGTTGAGAGTGATCCAGGAAAAGACAGTTAGGAAAGTGGGAGGGAAAGAGATTGAACCAGTTGACTGCAAGTTTGTGTTTGCTACTAATCGTGATCTGAAAGCAATGGTTAAGGCAGGGACATTCCGTGAAGATCTATATGCGAGGATAAGCACGTTGGAACTAACTGTTAATCCACTCCGAGAACGTAAGTGTGATATAGAACCGATAGTATTGTCATTGCCAGGTGGTGATAAGTTTTGGGATAAGTATAGGTCGATGGTTGATAGCTTTGATTTGAGTTTGAATGTAAGATCATTGCAACGTATGGTGATTCGGTATAATACATTAGGAAGAATATGAAATTAAGAATTGATGTGATTGTAGATGTTCAGATAACAGATCCTAATTACACTAGGTCAGAATCAGAAATAACAAAGGCTGTAATACCAAAAGAATCTAAGTCCATGTTCTGGAACATTAAATGGTATGAACCTTTAGTAACTGTAGAAGAAGATGAGTAATTCTACTCTTGTATCATCCTTATACAACTGAATACAATAGCAAAAATGTGGCACGAAAAATGCTTACATTCTAGGTGCCCTCGACGATCTTTGATTTTGGCCGCATGGAGCATTGCTCTATATCTGAACAAAGTGGTTTAGCATGTCACTGCAAACCTACAAAAACAGAATCCTGTGACAGGGATGCCATATAAGGCTAAGCGGCTAGTTTATTTCCAAGCTGTGCAAGGTAGCAATATCTTCTGGCTTGGTTAGCTGCCACTATAGAGTGAGCGAAGGGTGCGAGCCTAACACTCACTAGATGGGGAACTAGTGGTAGTATAGTTGCCGACAGTTCATCTTAATAACTGTCTGACTTCCTGCTGGTTCGTGGAATAGTAACGGACCACTCATCCCTCTAGTGTGTGGAACATGATGCTTCGGCGTCCTTCACTTCACGGTGGAGACTAGAGGGAACGATTTATGGGCGTGTGGCGGAATGTAAAGACGCTATGTTTACCAGGTAAACTGGGCTAGTATCATGTCGCCTAAGGTATTGGAAATGTGATACATGCAGGTTCAAATCCTGCCACGCTCACTTAACTTTAATATTATGGATGATAATGAACAAATAAAGAAAGCTGCCGACAGTATCTTTCCTTCACCAGAAGTAGCCAGCAAGTTTGTGGACATGATCGTCTCGAACCGCCCTCACGGCTGGTCACGGCATTCCAATGCCCCATACTATAAGGAGATATACGCTATCCAGATGAAGAAAGAAATTGACAAGATGATTCAGTCTGGAAACAGCTTGACCTTTCGATACAACATCTGGTGCACAGAAGATGGGATGACTCCCAATACTCTCTACACTCGCATCAATCAATCAATCCGTTATCTCTGCGAGAAGCTAGATCCAGATGGGAAGTATAAGCGTTGGTATGAGATTGTCAAGATTCGAAAGAAGATTAAGGTAGGTATCATCATTGAGTATATCATGGGACTAGCTGATGGTGCTGAACTGTCAGCCGAAGAAACTGTACCAACGGTTGACCAGCCAAAATGGCGGCGTGATCTAGACAATTGGCTTGAGTCAGACAATACAGTTCCATTCTGTCAAGAAGGGTTGACACTAACACCTGATGAGATACTGCGGCTTAAGATCGAGATGCAGCAATTGACTAATGTGAAGGCTAGCATTAAGAGTGAGTCGGTCAAAGTCATTAAGATTAACGTATGACAATCGACGAGCTAGCCGACTTAACTGCCGACAAGCTTGAGAAGTTATCCGACAAAGAATTAGATGAAATCCTCAAGCCATATTATACTGTGACTCGTCCTGAGATGGTTCAACATAGAGTGAAACAAGAACCAGCACAACCACCAATTTACTTATCGCCACAAAAGAAGTTGGCGTTAGAGTTATTGAGAGAGAATGGAGTAGATGTGGATGCTATAATTAAAAGGAGAAAGAAGTGAGTGATCTAAATAAAACCAAATTGCTTAACTGTATTAAGAACCTAAATGCACCTGTAGTTACTGTTAACGATCATGCTGATAAAGAAATAATTGTTCAGGCACTAACATTATTGGTAGACCGAATATTTGTTCTTGAGCATAAGATTGAAGACATGGATAGGTCTCTTTCATATGCAGCAAATACTGCCTCATGTTTAGCAAATGGTATTCAACCTGACTAGCTATGATCGAATTCAACATAGGCACCACTGTCCTATCCACATCTGGTTGTATCCTCAACTTCCGTCGCACAACCATCGGAGAAATAGGCGACAATCTAGGTGCATACCACAGCATCCCAAACGCATCTATAGTATATGGAAGCGCAGTCCATAAGTTCATAGACACAATGTATAAGTCTGGTGGCTACTTTCCTGCCGCAAGAGAGGCGGCTGAGAAAGCATTTGAGCGGCGTAAGTTACCACCGAAAGAGACACAACAATGGATGGCTGACTCCAAACATTTAGTTTCCACATGCTACAACCTATGGCAACAGATAGAGAGTGAGAGCACTTTCGACGTTATTACTATTCCAGTTAAAAAGCCAGATGGAACTGTTAGTGATGGCCCAGCAACTGAGATAACATTTCGGATTCTATTCTACGAAGACAATCACATTCGAGTATGGTTGTGTGGCACCATCGACACAATCGGCAAGTTCAAAAATGGCTGCTTCGCTATACGTGATTGGAAGACTACAGCATCATACAAGAAAGATGAATACATGGCTAAGTTTCGTCTTAGCAGACAACTACGAGTATATACATTAGCATGTAAGCTGGAGGCGCAGAACAATCCAGATAGCATATTGGGTCGTATAGGTGCTACAAAGATGGGTGCTTTCATTGATGCCATCTTCCTTAAGTCTAACTCTAATAACAATGAGTATGCACGGGGCGAAGTGTATCAGTATAGTGAGGATGATATTGCGGCTTTCAAGTTACAACTAACTAACTTCTGCATTATATTATCTGGTCATGTTTCATTAAACTACTGGCCCAAACAAGGCATTCTCAATGAGTCATGCTCAGGTATGTATGGCCTGTGCCGATTCTATAACGTATGTGCAGTAAACGACAATGTAGGTAAGGTATTGCTCAATCGTGACTTTACGCGCAGACCTTATGATCCTTTCCACAATGATGACCAATGAACGCTGAACAACTATTACGATTTCACGATAAGCTTTGTGCTCAGGCCAAAGCTATAATGGTTAAGAAGAACCATGACTATGCTGGTGAGTCAGGTAATACTCCATTCGCTAACTTTGAGACAACTGAACGAGTGGGTGTTACTACCACTGAGAAGGGTATGTTGATTCGTATGCTTGACAAGATTCAACGGCTTAACACATTCACTGACTGTGGTAAGTTAGAGGTTAAGAATGAGTCAGCCTATGATGCTTGTCTAGACATAGTAAACTATTCTATTCTGTTAGCCGCCTACATTAAACATAAGAGTGAGAAATCAAATGAATGAAATATACAAACCACCCGGTTGCATAAATCCAAATGAGTTACCAGACACACAAATACGGCTTGGGATACAGGGAGCGCCATTTACTGGCAAGACATTTAGCACACTAACATTTCCAAATCCAATAGTCCTGTCATTGGACCGCAAGGTCTCAGCACATGGCAACGACAATGTAATTGTAGTTCCATTCTACGATGTGAAGTTTATTGATAGCATTGTTAAACGACCGGGAGTGCAGGCACCACCATCAACTAAAGATGCTATCATTAAATGGCTGATGACAGAGGGTGTTAAGCTTAAGCCGAATCAAACATTGATACTAGATGGTTCGACTTCAATCGAAGAAGCATTCCACATCTGGTATAACTTTAATGAGAACGAACTAGCATTGTCCAAGTCAGGACAGATCGACGGCTTCGTCCAATGGAATCTAAAGAAATCATACTTCGGTGAACTGTTCGCTTGCCTAAAGACAATACCCGGCAACGTTATTTACATCTGTCATGAGTCTGAAAAAACGAAAGACGGCCAATCAACGGGCAAACTACGTGCACTATTGACAGGACAAGTCGGTGACAAGATCGCTGGGAATTTCTCGGATTGGTTTCGCTCTATAGTTATCGGAAAGCCAGCCGATAAGGAGCAGAGAAAGAAAGTATTAGATTGGGCTAAAGTAGATGATACGACATTAGACGAATGGATTGCTGCATCACCACCAGACTATAGAGCGATTCACTTATGGCAGACCCAATCGGATGACCTCTGTGACTGTGGAACAAGCACTATGTTCCATGCTCCTAAGTATGTGTTAGCTAATTATTCATCGTTCCTTAAATATAGAAAGACAAAATGAAAACAAGATCGTTCATTCTCTATGGTTCATTTAAGAAGTTATCCAATGTCCATAGATTAGTTTCTAGACAAAAGCAAGTTCCATATTACATTAGAATAAAGCAAGTTAATTGTGATATGAATGAAGCTTTATCGAGTGCAAAACCTAAACGCGGTGAGACAGTTCTAAACTCAATTCCAATATCATGATACAAATACAAATCACCCAAATAAGTAATGGCTGGATAGTAGCAGTAAACAGCATCAATCCACTAAACCAACAACCACAACAGAGAGCAACATATTGTGCTGACTTAGCGGCAACTATAGTTGTGCTTAAGACAATATGGCCTGCGGATGAGATGCTTAAGATTGTTAAGAGATGATTTCTACGATACGGAATCGTAGACTACGGTAAAACAAAAACAATGGGTAGTGACCTACCACTAAACAAAATGAGTATAGAAAAATGGAATGCGTCAGTTCAGTTCCCAACCAACAGTGACTATATCTGTCGTGTTATTGGAGCAGACTTCACTCCATCTAGCAAGGGTAATCCTATGCTAGTGCTAGAGTTTGAAGTCGTTAAGCCGGAAGTTGTAGACATTGGTGAGAAGCAATTCAACATTGCTGGTGTTACGTGCAAAAGTTACTTCACTACTGAGGTTACGAATCAGGGTGAAGATAACGTTGCTAAGACGGAGTCGTGCCGAAATCGGCTGACTGGTGAGGAAGGGTTGTTTACGGTAATGGGTATCGACAAGTCCACTATTGATTGGGACAACATCGACACTAAGCCGTTCCTCGGCAAGTTAGTCTATTGTCTAATGGAACCAGACATTGAGGAACGGCGCAAGAATCCTACCCCTGAACAGATCGCTAAGGCGAAGGCTGCTAACAAGAGGGCTGAAGGTGATGTGATGGTGAATCCTATTACTGGAAAGCCTCTAGTCAACTACTGGCCGAAGATTCGTCAGATCTTTGGGTTAGCGCCGAGTGATGGTATGCAGGTTGCTTTTTAGGTTCGCACAGGTTAGTTGCTAAACCGCTGGCCCCGTCGGGATATAACGGGGCACGCTTTAATGCTAAGAAGTAAACCAAAGTTAAAGTATTGTGGGCTAACTGTTGTATTATCACAGCCAAGTAGGTTTGATAAGTTAAATTTATTGTCTGCTAATGGCGGCTGTTTCTTTAATCAAGATTGCTTACGCCCTGAATTTAATTCTATGCAGTGTGACATACGAGTGACTGAAGATAAGTCACCTTGGATAGATGGAACGCACTGTATACTTCTTACTGGAACTAAGGCGATGCACGACTGGTTGCCTGAGTGTGGTGGTAATACATTGAATGAGATGAGAGGTAGTCCATTCTACATAAACGACATTCCAACTATATGTTCATTCAGTCCACAAGATTGTGTTGATCTAAAGAATTATGAAGAGGCATACAATGAAGCCGAAAAAACTGACAATGATACAGACGGAGATGATGAAGAGGAGGGAGATGTTAAAAGTCATTCTCGTACTAAACGATCAAATTATGCTTTTTGGTTCAAAAGTGACATTAGAAAAGTTAAAGAACTATTACGAAGCCAAGCTAAAGTATGGCCTATTGAACAGCAACCAGAGTATCGCATCTATCCGTCGGCGGATGAAGTGATAAATGTATTGGAGAGTAATCATGACAAATGGATGGATTTCGATATTGAGACGGATTATGAAGAGCAGAATTTACTTTGTTTCGCATTTACTTTCAATGGTTATACTGTTTATTCTGTTCCTGTCCTCAACACTAACTATCAACCAGCTTATAGTTCTCTTTCTTTTATTATTCGTAGTTTGGTTAAGGCCATCGAATCCAACATCTTAGTCGCTCACAACGGTGCGGCTTTCGATTTCCTAGTACTAGGCTATAAATACCACATACCAGTCTATCGTGTCTACGACACAATGATAGCGTTTCACCGTTGCTTCCCAGATGTAGAGCAGTCGTTAGGCCACTGCATGTCATACTGGACTTACCAGAAATTCCACAAAGACACGAATCCACAATCATATCGGACAACGGATGACATGATTCGTAAGCTGAAGTATTGTGCAAAGGATGTATTTGGAATGCATCTAGTGAGGAAAGCAATTCAAAAGTATGAAGTATCTATTCCTGGGTTATCTGATTCTATACGTTGTGCAAATGATTCTATATGTCCGTATCTTATATGCACATTGCAGGGAATTAAGTATTCGGAGGCACGCGTTAAAGAACTGTGCGGCGAGAATGACAAATTGATGATGCAGTACTTGCGCATTATCAATATGCTTATTGGTCCTACTGGACTTAAGGAGTGCCTGACGGCTTTAAAGAGTGGTAAGAGCAAGTCATCTATCGCTAGTAGTAACGCCCAATGCTGTGATTACTTCCACAGACAACTAGGCTATCCAGTTGTATTCCGTTCTAAGCAAACTGGTAAGCCATCGTTGGGAAAGAAAGTGATGTATAAACTTGCACTTAAGCATGACAATCCAGTGATTACATTCATCAACCTATACAGGAAAGTGCAGAAAGAATACAGCAACCTTTCGTTTATACCTTGGCGAGATAACGATGGTAAAGTAGTGGATATTGAGAGATGGTTAGAACAATAATATGAGTGAAGCAGATAAAATAATTACATGTATATTAGCACAGCAACACTTATTGTCAAACATAAATTATATTGTTTTAGGTGTATATGAAATTGATCTTCTTGAACATAACGATCAATCTACAAATCCACCACAATTTGATAAAGATGCTAGAACATTGCTTGGTATTCCACTATTAGAACTACACGATTACTATTCGTTTATTGGATTAGTTCTTAGACTGAAGTGAGAAACACCACCATCTATCATAACATCCCAAAGACTTTCCGTCGTTCCTCACGACAGATATTTAAGAAGTGGGGTAGCAATCTACAGAACGTTGAAAAGTCTCAGCGTGCTATATATCAAGCCGATGGATATAGTGATGACCTGCGTGGCAGGTGTAAATATTGGCTAGAGACTGGCGATCATTCGGTATTCACTCCAGAAGAATTAGACAAGTTAAGAGTGATGCTACAATGCGATCAATCAGGAGCAGAAGCACTAATAGTTGCCTACGAAGCCGAAGCGGCTGACTATCGCCAACTATTCATACATGGAGTCAAACCACATGTCTATGTAGCACTTAAGCTCTTTAAGAATATCTGGTCTAAGAAATGCAAAGAGTACAATTTGCCGATTGGTGAATCAGACATTGATATACTAGATCTTACTCCAATCCCCAAGCTAAAAAACGACCCTAACTGGTCACAGGTTGACAAACTGATTAAGTCATCTGACAATTGGAAGTCGTCTGAACGATACTATTATCTAGCGAAGCAGACCTGTCATTGTGTGGACGAGAAAACGGAAGTATTTAATGGTAGTGATTGGGTAAAAGTTAAGTATAAGCCAGATCATATTCAGGTAATGGACTTGAGGACATGGTCTACTTTCTTGGAAAGAGTTTACTGGAATGAGTATGAACACACTGGTGATATGTATTATTTACATGGCCCAAACGTAAGTCAATGTGTAACGCCGAATCATAATGTGTTATATTATTGTGATCCAACACATAATAATATAGTAAGTTATCAGGAAGCTCAACATTTGTATGAAAGAACTTTAGTTTCAGTTCTTCCTAATGCAAATTTTGGTGATAAGTTATTGTGTAATATAAGACGTATACACAACTGCAATAACAAAGCAGAAACAGTAAGGTGTCCAACTACATCAACTGGATATTTCTTGATAAGACGAGAAGGAAAAGTTTCAGTTACACACAATTCAGCCAACTACGGAATCGAAGGCTTCACATTCCAGATGAATATCTTAGAGAAGTCCGGCGGTAAGATCAACATCTCCCGGGATGAAGCGGACACATTCCTACAGATATATCGTGGTCTCTTTCCAGAAATCCCCGCTCGCTGTGAACGAGTCCGCCGTCAAGTGGACAAGACTCACATGCTCTTCAATTTCTTTGGTCATCCATACACAATAACTAACTACAACATCAATGAGCTTACCTACAAAGAATTCTATGCGTGGTGTCCGCAATCGACGGTTGGAGAAATTACTCGCATCGCTTTTACGAGACTTCAAGGTTTTATTGAAGGAGCTAAAAGAAGATGGGATATCCTCGCCGATACTCACGATAGCTACCTCGTTCAATGCCCACTCCCAGAAGTCAAAGAATGTAAAGATAAAATGCAAGAATACATGAACCAGCACTTTGTGAGTCCTACTGATGGGTCAGAGTTTAACATGCGGAGTGAGGTGGGTGTGGGGTTTAATTGGGGGCCGTATAAAAAAGATATCAATGATCTTGGGCTAAGAGAATTAAAGTGGATATGATTACTATACAAGATATACAGAAGTGGATTCATGAAGTTATGCGAAAATGGGGTGAAGCACCGAAAACTATTCCAATCTCCAAAGTTGAAGTAATGGAGTTGGTGCGTGATTATGGATACCACTATCAAGTACAACAAGCATACAGTTCTACTCCACGAATGTTTGGCATAGGTGTAGAAGAAGTGGACTATGCTGAGTCATTACGAAGTCGACGACTAGAAGTTCCTGTGTCACAGTTTATACATGAATACGAATTGGATAATGCAATAATAAATAATACTGAGATTATTAGACAAGAGTGGTTACATAAGTATTTTTGTGATGTGAAATTGTGGTGCTTATCCGACAAGACTCGGCTAGAAGTAACATTCGAATGGGATTGCTTTGCACACATAAAGCGGCTTTTACATATCACCAGATGGTTTCCAATTAAGACAAAGTCATCCACTATTGACTGTCTTATCCTCTATCCATATTGCAAAGTTCAATTTCCTCACAACAAACAAACACTTAAGTTTTCTTTGTCCAAGTGACTTATGAACTATGACGAACCTAGACCGATGGCTACTATACACAGATGGACTGTCCTCCCCACAGAACTACATCGAATGGGGATATCGTTACTTAATAGGTGCATCACTTCAAAGACGTGTTTGGATAGGTGGCGATAGTCCAGATGAACATGCGCTGTTCGCCAATTCATATGTAGTTCTAGTCGGGAAGCCGGGAATAGGAAAAAGCTTAGTTATCAATACAGTCAAGAACTTTCTCTCCTTCTGGAAATTGAAAGATAGTATCAAGATGAACGGAGAGACACGTGAAGAAGATAAGAAGTTAGTTGAGGCAATACTAGCATCCGATATTGAGAATGCTCAGAATGCAGAACTACAAGTTAAGAATAAGAAGCAAGACTTAATTGACCCACTCCTAATACCTATTGCGGCTGACGCTACTTCATACGAAGCACTAGTTGAAGCCGTCGCACAATCTTACAGACGAATTAACTATTTAAAATATGACGAGAACACTAATAAACAGACTGTAAAAATATATGGACACTCATCACCTTGTTTCTGTTTGCCAGAGCTTGTATCTTTGTTGCGCAAGCGTACTGATGACACTGTTAATTATATGCTTGGGTTATATGATTGTCCTCCTGACTACACATACAAAACCAAAACTCAAGGAACAGATAGGGTTCGTCGTGGTTGCCTCAACTTGTTGGGTGGTATCACTCCTAGTAATATGGAGACTATATTTAATGATCACTTAATCGGCGACGGTTTTTCATCACGTGCCTTCTTCATTCATGCTCAGAAGAATCGAAAGTCTCAATGCTTCATCCCACCAATGACACCTGAGCAACTGGAAGTAAAGCGACCGTTATTAGAGCATATTCGCAACCTCACTGCTCTATATGGTCCAGTCACAATTGATCCTGACACTCGCGCATGGATGGAAGAATGGTGGCATAATTATGATTTCATTGGACACGCAACTAAGTCACCGAAGCTAGAACACTATTTTAGCCGTAAGAACATTCATGTGATGAAGGTAGCCCTGATGAATCACTTCGGCGAATCGCTGGAGATGCGACTGACTAAAGACGAACTACAGAAAGCAATCGATGATCTTGAAGCTGAAGAAAAGAACATGAACTTAGCTATCATCGTTGATAGTCAGAATCCAATCGCTCGGATTGGCAGGAAGATAATGGAGTTCTTAGCTACTGGCAGGAAAGATTGGGTTGAGATATTGGTAGCGATGAATGACTACGCGAATAAGTTACAGCTAGAAGAAGCTATAAGCTTTCTGCAAGAGACAGGACAAGTAACAACAGAACAAGAGACAGACAAAGACACGGAAGAGAAAGTAATATACTGGAGAATAAAATGATTAGAACACTACAGATGGAAGTGGAAGAATGGCAGAAGCGAAACTTCTTTAACAAGAAGCCACATCAGCCATTGCTAGGTATAGTGGAAGAAGTCGGTGAATTATCCCATGCTCACTTGAAACTAGAGCAAGGGATACGTGGAACACCACAAGAGCACAAGCTGGCTAAGGTTGATGCAGTTGGTGACATAGTAATATACCTCTGTGACTACTGCACACAGAATAACATCGACCTACAAGCCGCTGTTATGTCAACATGGGATGCTGTAAAGCGGCGTGACTGGGTTAAGAACAAGGAGAATGGACAATGCTAAATGTTATAGGCTTTCTATTATTTTGGATCTTTTGTATAGGTTGTATAGCTTTTGTTGGCTGGCTAGTTATAGGCGGTCGTTAGGGCACGACACTAGCTTTTGCTTCGTTCAGCATCTTATGCCGCATGAAGTCCATCAATGCAGCATTGGCATACTCGGGTCCTTCCTTCTGCTGTAAGTAACCAATATACTTCATCGCCTGCAATGGCAGTGTCTCAAGTGAAGGCATTGTAGCATATTGTGATTGCTTCAATGCCTTTATCTTTTCCATCATTACATCAGGATTGTCACCATACTTCTGCATTATTGTTGCAATCATCCCAGGCAACATCTGAACAGCTTTCATCGGATCTTCTTCTAGATGGAACTTCTTCTGTTCAATGTTCATATAGGGGTTACTCGGCTCTCCTGTTTCAGCATAAGGCGTATTAATAACCATCCTAAAGCGGCGTAACTCACCCAACTTATCGGCCAATGCTTTTCTGCTAGCTTCTGGAGTTCCATTAAACAATCCAGTATTAAGTGCCTGATTGTATAGTACGCGACCTAGCTGGAAGTTAGTAGTAAGCATATGTTCCCAAAACATCTTAGTAGCATCAAACCAATCGAAATGAGGATCGTTAGCGGCAGCCGTTGTAAAGTCACTAATTGTTTTTCCTGTATCGCTGATAACCTCATCTAGAGGAAACGTAGCACCTTGTGATGTATTTTTGTATATCCAGTCAACAGGTAACTTACTTATGGTTGATAGCATTCCACCAAAGCCAGTATATGACAAAGCTGAAATCAATTCATATCCAAGCAAAGATTTGTTTCCTAATATCCCTCCATTAGGATTTGCAGCCATTTCTTTCAACGAAGGTATCTGTCCCTTCTTTCCACCGATCAATTCCCTCATTTCTTTAATTGCTAAGCCACCAGCTACTCCACCAAGTAGAGCATTAAACAATGGACCTATGTTACCATTCTTCGCTGGGGTTACTATCTCACTAAAGAATCTATTTGTCTGAGATACACCCCAATGAAACAAGCGAAAGAATCCAGATATTTCACTGTCATGAATCATCCAAGGTGGCATCGTTCTGGCATCGCCTGTTCCATGCACATAGCCTATGAGCCTACTAGCTAGCTGCTGTTGTTCTTCTGGACTATAAGTCTTTCCTTTGTTCCACTGTGGATCTAATTTCCGCAAGCGCTGCATTGCGCTCATGTCTTCCATGTTAGCTTTATCAATGGTCTCAGGAATAACATGCTTTTCAAACATTGTCTGGAGCATTCCAGCGTTGAGATGATCTACAAACTCTGAACCATATGCACGACGTACTGAAGCCGTTAATGCCTGAATGCGTTCAGCCGCAGTAAGATTCCGGTCAAAGAAGTCTCTAAGATGTAGTGCACTATCTTTGATTGCACCACCTTTCATTGCATGGTCAAATCCTTCTTTGTATCCACTTACAGTAGATGCCAGGTTTCTAACCATCTGATATGGATTAGAGGCATAATGTGCGGCTGAAGTAAACAAATCACTGATTGATCTATGTGGCTGCGTTTGTGGACCAATGAAGAAAGCCGTGAATAAACCGCTAGCTTTGTTCTCAATATGCTGTTGCATAGTTCCACCTCTCTCACCCCTAATCTCATCCATTGCTGCTTGCACTGAGGGGTCACCAGCAATCGACCTACCAGACGGGTCCGGTTTTACTGGTGACCCCCATGCATCATGAGTCTGACCAAGTGCTGCGAGTACTTCATGGTTGGACTCTATGTTCTTGTAAGCAGACATATCGGCGGCCATACGAGCTGTGTAGGAACTCATAGCGCGTGTAAAGCCTTTGATAGTCATTTCTGGTGGTAGGGAAGAATTGTGAGCACGGCGAGAGGCATTGAAATAATCGGCACTACCAACTTGAGAGTTGTGTAGTTGTGCCAAGCCTTCCCTAAAGTTAGTCCAAGCTTTCTCTGCCTCAGCACCATTCATCCCAAGGCGTTTATTGAAGTCTACAAATGAATTGTGATATGCTTCTTGTTGTGCACTTTTAGTTGAGTCAGCCATTGTCTCAATAACCTTAGGTGCTGGTGGTGTAGGCCAGTAGTTAGGATCCTTACGCATCAGCCGCTTGTTGCTATTAGCATCCATCACTGGCTCTTTCATTGCTATGTGCGTATCAGCAATGTTCTTAATAGTCTTGTGCGTCTGGACGAAGTGCTGATATTCTTCAGGAGTTCGGAACATGCTAGAAGGTGGAACAGCTTTGTGTGTTAGTTGCCAGTATGCTGCTTGCTGCATTCTTTCTTCTTGAGTGCCAGAGAATCCTCTGCCTCTCGCTATGATTGGCTGAGTCCACTGTCCATTAAAAGCATCCTTGTCATTGTGTGTATTGACAACAGCATCAGCAAACTTGTTGGCACCCTCTGGATTGACCTTGTTCTGCCGAATCTTATTGACAGTATCTTCGAATGCGCGTCCTACAATGCCACCCCTTACATGTTCTTCTACTTTGGTAGTATGGGGGGCGTAGAGATTTTCATTAGATGTTGATTCGACTTTGTTACCAGATCTTTCTTGTTTTATTATTTCCTCTGTTGGCTTAAGAACACGTTCCAGCAATGATCCTTGAGATGGATTGCAACCAAGCAATCTTTTAATAGCTTCTACTATACGACCAAAGACAGTTGTTCCTTTGGTAGTTTTAATATTATTAAGTCTGTTTGCAAATTTCGGATTAGAGAGTGTTTCTGAAACAAATTCATGTAGATTTTTTAATCCATAATTATCTGGTGATAGATCAACTTTGCTTGCCTCTTTAAAAGATCTGATTAATTCTTTAATTGATTCATTATCACCAAGTTCTAGATACTCATCTAGCATTGGATGATCAGAAGATCTATGGCTAGCATCTCCCAATTCAGCATATAGCTTCTTAGAAGTAGTAGCATGGATTATCTCATGAAGAATAGTGTGATCTTTATCTGTCTTTATACGAATATAATCCCCCTTTGGATGATAGTAAGAATTTCGCGCAGTTGGATCAAATGTTATAGGAACTTTAAGTGCATCTTTGTCTGCAATATTTAGCAAATGGGTAGCTAATTTATTGTATAGATTTTCTTTTTGTGCACCAATACGAGTTAATTCATGCTGCACCGAGGTGCCAGAATTACCATTTTCAAATTTAACTCTGTTAGAAAATTCACGAATTGGAGGTCCAACTCTGATAGCTTCTATAATGCTCTTATTCCCTTCCCCACCTGAGCTTTGGGGCGGCGCATAAAGATTCCTATCGAATGATTCTGACCTGCTAACAGCTGACTTTATCAATGTCTCTGGGTTAGCACTAATTCTAACAGCATTCTCATTCAATGGCTTAGGCGGCTGCTCATGTCCAACCATAGCTAATTGGTGTGCAGCATTCCATTGTTCTTCGCCAATCTGTTCAGCCCTAGCTCTTTCAAAGTCAGTTCGTTTCTGATCTTGCTCCGCTGCCATCTTTTCCTGCTCAGGTGTTAATGCTGGCTCTTCCTCAGCAGGCTTAGTCTGTGTCTCTACCTTAGAAGGCTCAACCACAGGAACTTTCTCAGGTTCAATTTTAGCAGTAGGCTCGGTCGTTGGGATTGCAACAGTAGGTGTAGGTTGCTGAACTTTCGCCAATTCGGCCTCATGTAAAGCCTTCCGCATATCTTCGACTGATGTGAGATTGTATGCTTCCCTTGCTTTTGCTTGCTCTCTATATTCATTTGGATCTTCGCTGGTAGCCCTTTCTGGAGGAGGCACTAACTTCTTGTATGCGGCTTTCACTATCTTATCAGACGTCACTGGTTTCCCTTCAGCATCTTTCGCCGTCCAAGGTGTGACTTTGTCCGGATCAAGCGCATATCCAGGAATGTCAGCTGGCTTTATGTTATCTGGCCACGGTGTTGATTGGCGGGGTTCAGGAGATGGTTCAGTGTGAACACCAAACGCTTTTCTACCAAGTGGATTAAGACCACTAAACAATGCACCACCAATAGACGAAGCGGCCAATTCCTTCCCAGAAGGCATCTCACCAGTCGCTAGTCCAGTACCCAGTTGAATCGCTGGACTAACGGCTGCCATAGTTCCAGCCTGCCTCAACGCCTGTATATTTTTTCCATACTCAGACAATCTCTGTGCCACTTGTGGTGCTAGTTCTGGCACCTGACTAGCAAGAGCACGTTCAGCCGGTGTTCCAATAGCTTTGACTCCACCACGCAACAATCCAGCTAATCCTTTTCCCGCAGCCAACGATGGCTTTCCACCAGCAGCCAACATACTAGCGACTATGTCTGTTCCGATAGAAGTCCACGGCGATTCTTGTCTAGCTTGTGCGGCTTCCTGTTCTAAGCGTTGCTCAGTGTCAGTTGGAACTATAGCTTGTTGAGCCTTATTCCCAACATATGATCCACTTAAGCCACCACTAACAGCACCTAATATAGCACCTAATGGAACAGTGACAGGTGCGGCTGGACCGCCTAAAGCACCAAGTTCTGCACCTAATGCAGCACCACCTAATGTTCCTGCTCCGCCACCAGCATATTGTCCTGCGTGTGCTTTGAGTGTTGGAAGAATGGCTGACAGTGCAGAACGAGAGGGTTGTGGTGGAGCTTGTTCAGTAGTAGGTCTAAAGTTTCTGGCTTCATCTGCACTATAGACAGGAACTTTTACTCCCCGATACTGTCGTGGATCAACACCACTCGCTGCTAAGTGATCAAGTTCTTCTGGTGTTAGTTCTCGTTCGATTGGCATATTATTGTCCTTGCCACAGATACTGATAAAGATTACTCAGTAGCTCTCGGTTCTTGTTTATATAGTCGCGTGGAAGCATTGCAGCTGTTTTAGCTCCACGCAAGAACTCAGAGCCAGGCTCACTGCCAGCTAGTTCACCAAGTTGTGTTCCTAAATCACCAATGGCTTTGGGTATAAGTCCTGTTGCGGGTTTATTAGGTGGACCATAAGTTGGTCCAACTGCTTTCCTTACTGGTACTCCAGCTTTAGTAGATTGATTGTTAAGAACAGTTGGCACAAATCCACCACCCGGTAATCCAATTAACTCCTGAGGTCTAGTACCAACAGTCATTCTCTGCATTGGTGACAGTATCTGTGGTGCACGAATTTCATTGCCGAAGTCATCTATTATAGTCTGGCCGCCAATTGTGCTTCTAGCTGTTCTAGTCCTGGCTAGAATCTCTTGCTTTTCAGATTCAGTTAATTGTGGATTGAGCTGAATGGCTCTTTCGGCTGCCTGCTGTGATGCAATATTTCCTGATATTGCAGATTGAGTGTGAGTTGGTATTTGAGCAAGAGCAGAACGATTCTGTGCTTTAGTAACAGCCGTTTCACCCGGTAATGTCTCCATTCCACTTTTTATCTTCGCTAGATCGTATCCTACTTGTGGAGCTATGAGTTTTTCGTGCTCAGGATAGAACTGCGACTCGTACTTAGCTGATGCTAGATTAGATAGTGCTCTTGCTTCTGGAACACCGGCACGATAATTTTCTGCTGCTTGCACTCCAGATTCAATCCCAGTTGCACTATTATCTGGATACAGTAATCCACGTGCTATAGCATTAGGTATCTCAGTTGGAGTTTGCCCTAGATATGGCTGAACAATATCAGAGTGTTGTCCACCAAGTCGTAGTCGAGTCTGATCTGCTACACTTGTCTGGTATGGCTCTATATTTAGTTGGCCAGTCTGAGCAGCAACTTCTGGATGAAGCAACTTAGTTCCAAATGACGGCTGTTTGTATGGCCACGTTGCAGGATTCTTAGGATCATATGCAGTACCAACAGCATCAGGATTAACTTGTGGTGACTGCTGACCGACGATAGAACTGAGCAAATTATAACCAAGTGTATCAAGTAAGCTCATAATTAGATTCCAACAATCATTGCTGCCAAAGCACTACCAAGCATGTTGCCAAGGCCACCACTTTGCTGACTATTCTTGGGATATGCATTTTTCATATAGTCAGACAATGATCTGTCTTTCGGCGGAATGCTATTGTTACCACCAGTAAGTCCAGAATTGTCCAAAGCATATCCACCCAATTGATTCCCGAATTGTCCTAACAGACCGGAATCCTGACCGAACATATTTAATCCAGTTCCCTGTCCACCTGGCTGGATTAAACCCTGTAGTAGATTAAACATATCTATATCCTCCCATAAATAGCCCAAACTCTAAGCCAGAAATGTGATATACGGCGAGCCTTAGTGAAATCTTCACAATGACGAGTGGCAGGTGCGATCATGAATTTCCACACTATCGACCTGACTGTATCATAATCACGAATCAATGGCACAAGCCACTTAGCCATCTTCTTATATCCTCTAGCAATTTCAGGATGAGCACGATAGAACTTATCACGAACACGTCTGACAGACTTAGGCATAGTTCCGTGATACGCTTCCATAAATATGAAGCAGCATCCCTGACTACTATTAGATGATCCACCAGCACCAAAGCTCATGTTTGCTGCACTACTAGCACCAGAAGCATTCTGTTGCGATACGGCTGTGATCGGGTTAATGTAACTAGCACCAAAGCCAGTGTTACCAAGAGCAATCTGCACTGGATTGAATCCACTAGTATTTGGTGATGCCGCTCCAGCTGCATTAGTTGCTGCTCCAGACGCACTAGTGTTCGCACCAATGGCACTTCCCAATATCCCAAGTTTATTGTTAAACGCACCACCAAAGTTCATTGCATTAGTGATAGCGTTAGTTGGGTTCGCTAATCCAGCATTACCAGTTCCGGTGTTGTACTGATTAAGTCCACGCTCCGTGGCATTATATTCACCCGGCGACAATCCGTTAAGATTGATAGCATTAAGTAATTGATTGCCTGCTCTAGCACCACGCATTGCACTACCAGTAGCAGTATCAAGAGCACCATAGTACTCAGGATTAAGACTACGTTGAACAGCGTTACCGGCTGTCGCGGCTGCCGTACCTGAACCAGTCGGCGCTAAAGCATTAGCACTGGCATTACCAATCGAATTCAGTGTCCCAGGTAAGAACTGAGAATATGCATTTAGTATTTGGGCTGGCGTAAGACCACTCCTGCTACCTGACATGTAAGAACTGCCAGCCGATCCATTTGAAATGCTGTATTGTGAGCCGCTGCCGCTTCCTGATGAATAGTAGTTACCACCCATATTATAATCTTTCTAGTAGTTGAGGTACGTTAAATTGTCTTTCTTGCACATTATGACGGCGTCCAGTTAATGTATAACCTGGAAATCGTATTAGAAATTCACTAAGCATTTGTCGTAATGCCCAAGGCTCAATAGTAAGAACATCATAGACATAGAATACTTTTTCATTACTATCAGCTTTTCCAGCACATACACCAACTATTGTTCCTGTCTCATCGGTGACACACAGCATGGTATTATGTTGCGCACATTCCATAAGTTCTTCGCATATTTTAGCCATTGAGTATCCTTTGAATGCGGGTCCTCGTCTATGTCGTATGATCCATTCAGCTAGTTGGTAAATTGTAATCACTGCTGCGAATTGAGAGGATTCTGCGGAGTAATGTCTTGTAGTTCCATACTAAACTGAGTTAGACTTCCTGACGTCCACTCTATCACTCCATATACTTTCCATCCTTGCTCACAATCAGGTGTGCTGAACAAAGCATTCTCTAGCTGCGTATCAACATCGGGAAGAGGATATTGATTAGTTGTAGGCTTCAGCGGCTCTTTATACGTAAAGTTTTTAGTCTGAGTACCACCAGCCGCTTCACGATTATTGATGTAGGGTGTAAATGACAGTGAACAATCTTCTGTAATATTATCCACTATGATCCTAGTCTTAGTCAACTTGACTTCCAGCTTAGGATTAGCCATCCGCATGTTTATGTTAACATACAGAATGTTACTACAGATGGCATCGGTCCTTAGTTGGCCATTATCAGTATCAGGACCAATGTATAGACGGTAGATCTTGTCATCTTCAGTAATAGCAAACAATGCTTGAAATGCTAGCTCGATCTTAACTAACTGCTTTATCCTTTTTCCCTTACATTGATCAATATCAAATCCTGTCCAGCAACTATTGATAGTATCATATACCGCAATTACTGGCCCAAAGATGGTATTGACTGCATACAGTTCATAGTCATCGTAGAGGATGGCTGCGACAAACGTTGGATTCTGGACTATATTCTGAAATGCAGCTTGAATGGTAGCTGTGAACGGAGAATTGCGCCCTTCATTTCCCTGTGATTGCTGAATAGCATTAAATGAACGCACTCCAGTCAAGTCGATAAACTTCGTATCACCAACAGAATCAAGAATCGCTCTGTCCGACAAACAATTGGCATTAAACAGAAACTTTCTGATGAATGTGTATTCACCGAATATCTTTGGAGCATCAGGCGAGAAGTTCTTAGCAACAGAGAAATTGGCATTGCTTGCACTAACAAATAAAGAGCCATCAGACATTTGGCGTAGACAAGTAATACCGCCAACTCCAACACTATATGATGTAGTATTGGCATCGCCTCCACCAAACTGAGTAAAAGGTGGTGATGTAGTATGGTCAGCTAATGTATTGACAACGTTTACTACAAAGTCCAATGGACGACCTTCTACAGATCTATAGATCAATGTTGTGTCCGGCGATGTAATATACAGTATCCCATCTACTATTGCCATTGCATTACCAATAGGCACATACTCACGTTGATCACCATCTTTTGCAACAACAGTATTAGTAGGGTCTGTAAATGTAATATGCCATTGTTCAAACTTCTGAGTCGTCCTGACAGTCGGCATTCCGTCATCACCAAGAAATATGAATCGTGGCTGATTGATATTGTCTTGCACTAATAATCCAGGTATATCACCCATTGCGGCTCCAATAACATTATTCTTGGCAATGGCTCCAGCCGCGTTAGCTTGTAGAGTTCCACTCCCAGTAGGGTTAGTATATGATGCCGCAACACGCACATAGTTAGTCTCGGACACTGGAACCATCTGCATCCAATATCGTGGTGCAACAGCTGACATTGAAAAGCCGTTGATTATAGTCCATTTGGTGCTTGTGTAATACTTGTAGTAGGCCTTGCCTGACACAAATAGTATCTCAAATTCACCAAATGTAACCATTCCTTGCTTAACACCAAATGGTGCTAATTTATCTTCAGCTGATGATAGCACTAGGTCAAGCCGATCATACCTATTGCGACCATTGAACAATACTCGGTACTGATTAGGCTGAAGATGAGTATCATTTAAGAGCAGATTCATCCCTCCTATGAAGGACGTCTGGTTATACTCAGAGGTTCCCTGTGTAATCAGCTCCTTGGGCATCAGAATTTCCTCCCTGCATACTGACTATATCGACGTCTTAGGCCAGTGCCAATCCTTTTGAGCATCGTATCGTGCGGATTAGCAATCAACGCTACTTCATCCTCAGTCTCTCTGTTCTGATCCTCATGAATACGTGCAGCTGTCCTAGTTGCCTTCGTGTCGTATGCTGTAGCAACGTCAATTTTTGCCTGCTCTTCATTCCACAGCTGCATGATCTTATTAACGATCACATTGTCATAGTCGAATGCGGGAAACTCATCATCATCGTTGACTAATACTGGCAGTGTCTTCTTATAGAGTATCTCAACATAGTTGTCTAACTTGCTTGTAGCCGCTGGAAGCCATGGACATGCTGATATGTCAATGATCTGATACATAGCAGCAAGCATGTTATTAGGGATAATAGTCAATACTTTGCCATCAACATCAGTAAGAGTAATGTCAAAGTTATTGACTCGATCCTTCTTCACAGCCGTGTAATCTAAGAAGTTATTTTCTGTGAACTTCTCAGTAGAATCCATTATTACTTGCTCACTGATGAGTGATGCATCTTGCGTAGAACCACTGATTGACACAACAATTGGTGGATCTTCAACTTGTGGCACTATAAGTCGGCCAAGCGACTGATTAGTAACAGATACCATTAATGCACGCTTTCCAATCAATCTCCAATTACGCCACATATCTTTCCAGTTGAATTGATTGTAGCGTGGACGCATTTGGTTAATATGCCATACTTGCATACTAGCATACTCACGAATAGCACGCAATTTGCCGACATACGGTGGAAGTGATAGTGTTTGATCACCATTAACTTTAAATACTTGCTCCATCAATGATCCAGCTAAATCGGCTTGCGCATACAATTCTTCTGCGCCTTCATTAAGATAGCGTAGGAGTACATTGCGCTGGTTAGGATCAGATGGGTTAATACCCATCTTAGCACCAGCTCTAGCTAGTATGTATTTAACACTCATGGAATGTATTCTGTTACTTTAGACCACGAAGTAATGCCACCATACACTACACCACTTCCAGATCTGTTCAAATATGCATTAGCAGTAGCATAGCTCGATCCAAAATAGAAGTCGAATGATCGTGCGGATGATGATGAATTCTGTACTTCATAGTAGATGTGTATTTGGCTAATACCATACTGCGTTGGCACAGTACTCATTGCATAAGCACGAAGTGTGGTTCCTTCAAATATAGCGCCAACTACTGGATAATTGAAGTATGTGTCTTGCCCTACCTGTAGCATTGCTTCAACCACTATATGACTACTGGCAGCCGGATTAAATGCTTGATTTAAGCCAGCAATAATATTGCCTTTAGTGGATACTGGTGCCGCACCAACAGCATATGAATTGGACGATGGTGATGTGATGGTAGTAACAATGCCAGTAAACAGCCGTTGTGATATGACAATGCTAGAGCCAGCTGAACTCCAATCACCAACAATAAATCCATTTCCAGATCCATTAACAATTACTGGCTTTCCAATAATGCTAGCATTAGGATTAGAAAGTTGAGTAATAACGTTCGGTGGAAAGAACTCCATACTAACACCATCAGCCGATATACGTGGCAAATAGCCAGTCAATCCACCGGCTGACAACTTAGATGCAGTTACACATCCATCAGCAAGCATTGCAGCAGTAATAGTTCCAGTGGCCGGAACAAATGCTGGCACATTAGTTATCTTGCTCCAATCAACATCACTAATATTTATGTCAGTGATTGTGCCGTTTGCGATCTGACTACCAACAATACTGCCAGCCGGTATAGCACTAATACCGACCGGATACCATTTCTGATAATCGACACCACCAACAGAATTGTCGCTTTTATTATCACACCAAACATAGATGCCAGTGGTATTCGCCGATTGACGTATCCACAAATACTGCTTCCACTTAGTGTTAGTGCTAGCGTCTGGCACTTCTGGATTACCAGAAATGTCATCAGATGTAAATACAATCATTCCTTTGTCAGTGAAAGGAACTAAGCCACTGACAAGCTGGTATAATTGAGCACCAGTTATTTCTGTATAGTTAGACGGATCGAACGGCGGAGTTATGTCCAATAATGATGGAGTAGCCATATGTTGTTATTTAATGCCAATAAAGATTAGTACCATCGTATGATAACGATTGTCCTGCTGTTGGGTAGTTCGTTGCTGGTATTGATGTAGCTGGATGACTCATAGGCTCAATGATCTGAATAAGACGGCTTGGATTAGTCAATGTAGTAAGTTTAGAGAAGTCAGCCGTATTAGTAAATAAATATCCAGGGAAGAAGTTTTCACTTGGACTTTCATTTGTGCTAGCAGCATAGTATGGCTTTGGATTAACAAAGCAAATAGAACCACCAGTAGTTCCTGCTATAGGTCCAGGCACAATAGGTCCACCATCTGGATGACTATCAAATTCGGATGAATCATTAAGAACATAGATACTTGCAGCAAGAGTAAAGTGTGGAGTTGTAGTTGGTAATACATTCAAATAACTTAATGGAGCATGTACAAATTCATTACCAGCGATAAACCATTGATTATCATTGTATGTTCCAATTGATGTTGTCTGAAATACAATTTGAGCTCCAGTATAGAATGGAGATGATGTAGGCCAATTTGATGGCTTTGGACTTGGACCTTCAAAAGCATTATTTATGATTGCTCCCCAATCAGCTGCAAAAGCAATACCACAATCAAGATCCGTAAATGTACTATCTCGAATCGTAATCTGATCGTTAAAACAGCAATCAATGTTAATTCCAATTAGACTATCATTTGTTATACTTGGATTACCATACCATCTAGTTGTGCTAACATCTCCAGGAAAGAACCAACATCTATCAATTATAGCTGATTCAATAGATCCAACTGGATAAGCAGCACCACCAAGATCGCCACGAATGCGTATGATATTCGTACAAGCGTTAATCTCAGATGAAAAGAACATGTTACGAAAGCAAATGTTGACAGTATCAACATGGGCTGGAATACCATTAGTGCTTGGTGCTATGTATATAACTTCATTCGTTGCTGAGTTCGAATATGTAATACCACTAGCCATTTTTCCAGAGCCTTCGAAATTAATTGAAACAACATTAGTTCCCCAATCTGGCCCTGGAATAAGTATTGTAGATGAAGTCCAAAATGTTCCTGGTCCAAAGAATATAGTTCCACCTGGAGCACGCATTGGACCATTGGTTTGGAGCAAATAGTGGATAGCTTCTTGAATGCCACACGTTGTTGACCCGACAGGATAATTTGTAACTCCACCGGCAACGAATGTTCCATTAGGATAAATAGCTACAAATGGAAAAGCCGCAGTGGCTGGAATAAGTGGTGCTAAGTTAGCTTTTATCGTGCTCCATCGAGTGAACAGATTAGTGCTAGCCGATTGTCGTTCAATCAGAAATATATCGTTATCTTGCAATGTCAATGTCTCTGGTGCCTGATGATACCAGTAGATTGTTATTGCAGAAGCACTAAGTGCTACTAAAAGACTAATTATAAAAAGTTTTTTCTTCATACTATGCTGGCTGTCCAAATCCTATTCCAGCGTCTGGATTACCAAAGCCGATTCCAGCTGCCGGATTTCCATACGCTAATCCATTTGGTATTCCAAATACTATGGGTGTTAGCACAGGACATGTTGATTGAAATCCAAGCTCAATGTCATCTCCATACCGATAGTCAATTGCTTGCGTTACTGACGTGTAAAGGATAATCTCGTTCGACAAATCGGCTGGAGCATTACAACTCCAAATTTCTATGTTGAAATTGGTTCCAATCTTCTGATTCGTGTAGGCTGGAAGATTAAAATATATGACTGCACTCGGATTGCTATTAAGAGCATACCTCCAAGTAATACCTTCAGAATCTACCCAACTAATACAGAGTAGAAATGGAAGATTAGAAGGAACGTAAAAGCCCTTAACTCGTAACAAAGAAAAGTTATTCGGTGATGTGTAACAAAATCGTTGTACAATATCACTATACCCAAGCCAATTTATATCTATTGCAAAGCTAGGAATAGTAAGATATGTCTGGCATCTAGTTAATGGCCCATTCTGGCTATTAACATCTAGCCATCTATTCAGCACACGCGGCTGAAAGATGCCATATGGTGGTGAATTTGGTGCTGGCATAAGTCTAACTTGTTGCTACGTATGCTCCTTGTAACTTTGCTGCTAACGTGCCATCAGATGTAAATACTACTATATCGAAACTTTGTGGATATGAGATTGCTGCAAAATCGACTGTAATTGATGTATCAAGCACATCCTCAGCCTCAGCCGGTAACGCTAATGCCACATATCCAACATTGCCTAAATTAGTTCCATTGATCACAAATCCATCTGTCAAAGCACCACTACTTGGTGTGCAGCCAGTAATAACTGGAGCATTAGGATTTGGTATAACATCTGGTACTGTAAGTTGTGAAAGTATCTTCGCAAATGCATCAGATGCCAAAGCCGCATTATCATATGGATCACTATATTCGGCTTGGCTTCCATCATTATAAAAGATCACAATTTTGTTGTTATCCTGATGGATACGCTTGATGTTAGCGGTGAATATAATATCACCATTATCACCAACTATGTATGCAGGAGTACTCAAGGTTGAAAAATAGTCATTGTTGCACCGGGGATGAACAACTCATTATCACAGAATAGTCGTTCTGGATTATTTTCTCTAGCTGGCAACAAGAGCGATCCTCGAAGTGGTATAGTTCTAATAGCACAAACATCTTGCATTGCTTTCACAGCAACCATTGTGCACATTAGAAGGCGAGGACTATCTGCCAGCTTCGTAAGGAAGTCATTTAGTGCATCACCAGTTAAGCCATTGACCAAATGTCCAACTAGATCATAACTAAGTGCATCGGCTGCAATCATTCCAAAATTGTACTTGTATCCGATATATTTTGCAGCCGCAGCCGCAATATCTAGACCTATTTCCGGCGTCCAGAACCAAGGTATTCGCCAATAGAGTGCGTAGGCTGGATCATTATAGATCGACAAAGGATCAGAGTCCACGCCGTCCGCATTCGCTTCTACACAACCCACGGCGTTGCTTGCAACAAGTGAATGCGAGACGGGTGGAGCATCGTGTTCGCGCCACCAACGAGTAAGATATTCAATGCCTTCGCTGATGAAAGCATGATGATTCACGCTCCCGATCATGCCGGGACATGGAGCATAGTTGGTGATGCGAGTAATGTTCATTTCTGTGGAAGCTGTAGTGCGTTAGTTTGTGCATACGTGGATGGCAGATTAGTGCCAATCCATGTAACACTATAAACATCATTTTTAAAATCATACGATGATGTTTGTCCTGGCATAGGTGCAAGCACAACAATTTTTACAGGTCCATACAGACCACCATAATTGATTGCTGCATTTGCATGGAGATTCGCCAAGCTCGCACTCGGAGCCGTGCACCCTGCACTAAATCCCGCTGCCACTAGAACTGCTAGTATTTGCTTTTTCACTTATTCCTTTCTTATTTTCTGACCGTATGGTGTTTATTAATCCGACAATACTAAGACCAACTACAAGAATATTTTCCTGCTCACTGGGCTTAATTTTAATGCCCAAACATGTGAGCAGAATAACTATTCCACGCCATGTGGATGTTTCTCCTAATCGATCCCATACCCAACCTGTTGCTTTGCTTGTGTCTATTACCATAATTATTTATGAAAAAGTACAGACCATATACTAACTAGAACTCCTAGTAACGAAATTAAACCAACACCACCCATACCCATAGCTACACGTGTAGAAAGAGCGTCGATCTTTCTTGCATGTTCAGCTATTGCGTCTGCATGGATTTTACATGCAGGCCATGTTCCAGGACCACCATTGAACAAATCTATCATCTTTTGTTCAAGTCGAATCACGGAATCGTGAGTTTCTTTTAGTGTTTTCTGTTCTGCTTCAGTCATTGCATTACTCCAAGTATGTGTGGGGGCATATTCATTACTACTGGCGCTACATTTGTTCCATTCTGCTGACCATTAAACCGGTTCTCAGCCGGGATGTGGGTGATCATTGGTGACTTATCAACGCCTATCGCAGGCCACCTATTAGTCCCCCACCACGCCGCGAGACTGGGCCACGCATTAGGACCACCAGGATAGAGCAAGGAGTCGGGGATTGCTTGCACTCCGTTGGCATCCCACACAACATTTGAGGACACACCGTCAACGTTTGTGACTACGCTGTTCCCGGTCACGGTAAGCGTTGCGAGCAGGTTTGTAGTAATGTGCTGGAAGAACCCAACGCCGCCGACCCACACCCGCCAACCATTGCTCACAGTTAGCGGTATGTTAATTAGCAGGTTACTCGACGTACCGTTCGCCTCTGCGTAGATCGTGCCGTCATTATTCCAAGTGGCTATGCCACCAGACGGCTGGATTCCCAAGGTGTTCGGGTATGGGTAGTAGTTATTCGTATTAACCGTATCCTGAAATAGCAGTGGAGTCGCGGCAGGATTACCATTTATCAGTGTCAGCCACGAGAAGTTGCCTTGCAGGTTGGTTGTCAGAAGCTGCGTGTTGGTCAGCACCGTCGAACCATTGTTGTTCACACCGTAGCTGTTCCAATTCGTGCCGGGATAGTTCATGTCCACCGGCGGACTAAAGTCCGAAGCGGCGTTGTTGCCGATATTCGGGTAACCGAAGTACATAATTGGAAAAGGTTGATTAAACCCGCTCCCAGTCTCATAACGTGAGTAAACCATCGGATACCCTGTTCCAGTCGGCACCACATTCCCCACGATAGCTACGTTGCTCACCCACCGCTTTAGTACAAACCCCCACGGCCCAGCCTGGTTCCGCAAGTAAATCGCGTGCGAAGACGAGCTGGTATATCCGTCGTGAATAATCTGCCACGCGAACTTGTTCTGCTCGTAGAGGTTCATGGCAGAGTGGTCAACATGGTAGAATATGTCCCCGTTTCCAGACACGTTGGTGAAGTAGTTTCCAAAGAATGCGTTGCCGCAGAACCCGCCCCATATCTGGAAGCCGTTCTGCGGCAGGCCATCGAATATATTATTTTGAATCAGCATCCCGCTACAATCGGTCATCAAAGCGCCGCCCGTCGAAGTGCCCGATGCCGAGCACGGCCCAATCTGGCAGCTATCAATCTGGCAGCAAACAGTGGCCCCTCCGTCAATGCCGTAGTTTGCAGCCGTGTCTTTCACAGTCACATCATACATCCACGAATCCATTAAAACTCCGAAGTTTTGCGGACAGGATGGGGCTACTGGACCGACCACCACAGAGTTGCTTTGCACGATGGTGTAGTGCTCCAGTCCGATCCTCTTGCCAATAGCGGACGGCGCAGCAATGTCCTTAAGAATAGTGCCATTCGTGAAGTCCAGCACCACCGGGGGCCATACCGAGATATTGGACGAAGTGACGGCAGTGACTAGCAATGTCTGATAAAGTGTGTAGGCCGTCATTCCGACATTGCACACCGGGAATGCCTGATTCGTCCGCGAGAAAGCGCCTGAAATGTCCCACATATCCCCCACTGCGAACGACCACAAAGACGGCATTGGAACCATCGTGATGTTGGTGTCGCCTTTGTGCACAGGAAGAATGTCGTTAACCTCGCAGACTGGCGTGTCAGTCTCCTTACTGGTGAAGTTTATCCAGCCGACTAGGACCGTGTTGGACCCATTGCCACGAAGAACCCTGCCATTAAGGTTTGGAAGGTTTAAGCCATTTGTAATGTTGTAGGTGCCATCCGGCAGGAATACCGCTCCGTTGCTTGGGCAGTCTGTCCACGCAGCCAGAATACCCGGTGCAGCATCCGTCGCCCCCGTATTATCTACATGATATGACCCAGTGACTGCATTCGTCCACACTGGCACCGAAGGGATGCCGCCGCGAACGCCGACGGTGACGCCGGGAGTCCAAGGGATGACACAGTTCGTGGGGATGACCTGTGCGTGAAGGCACAGCGAGAATCCAATCAACAATAGAACAGCAATCCTCACTGCATCACCCCCATCAGGAACGGCGGCGCGGTTGGCGAAACCGGATCTATCGTTCCAAGCGTCAACCAGTTTGTGACTGTCGCGTGCTCGTTTGCGTTGGCAAAGCGGAGCACCTTGCCATTGGCCATCGGGTTTACGGCCTGCATCATCAGCGTGTAAGGGGGAGTAGGCGCGTCATTCAAGGTGTAATTATAGGTGACCGCTCCATCTCCCGGCACTACGCTGCTTATAGTCCATGTGGTATTCCAAGTCTTGGCGATGCTGGTTCCGTTGGTGCTTGCGGCCAGTTGAACGGTCCAGTCGTAATAGAACGGCGCGACTCCCGTATTGGTCACCGTGACGTAAACAGTGTAATTGGTCTGAGACATAGACTGAACCCACAACTCATAGCCCAACTGATATGCACCCATTAAAGAGTTAGTGTAGTGGCCTGGGTAGTCATAGGAGTTGGTATAAAACACCGAAGGCACGTGTATCCACGTGGCATGTGACGCGCTCACGCAGTTGCTCCAGGTCTGTATTCCAATAACGCAGCTTGGACAATTATTACTGAATATGCCAGCACCCTGTGCGTAATACGTCTCTCCACCATAGGGCCATTGCTTCCATTTGTTGGTGTAACCAGTATTTAGCACCCAACGCAACATGTAGTAATACTCTGAGTTAGGTTTCGCTGCGGTGTAGTCACTGGGAAGGGTTTTGGTCGTAAATCCATCATCATAGTATCCCATACTCAAGTTCCCCGTCTGATATACTGGTACATCGTAGCCATTCTCAGGGCCGCTAGGATAACGGGCGACGATTTTGGTTTTCTGCATCGCATTAGTCCAGGTGAGCCACAGGGTTTGCTCGGTTGTCATTGGGATAAAGTGTGTCGCTAGAAGCTTCGAGCACCAGTTGTCGCAGTCCCACTCGCCGTAACACCCGACTAAACCCATTTCGACGAAGGCGATACGCGGGTCGCCGTCGTAATTCGCGGCGAACGCCACTATGAAGTTGGACAGACAATCAATTAGTGTGGTGTTCGTATAGTCAGGCCAATAGGTCCCTCCCGTGTAGTTAGTCGTCCAGATACCACTGCTTCGCACATAAGCTGGAATGGCGCTCGTGGGCCAGTTTGGGTCATCTATTTCAAACCTGACCACGGCAGCCGAACCCCCAGGAGTGCAATAGTTGTCGTTGGTCGCATAGGCCAGAATGGTTTCCAGCGGACCCCAGTTATAGGTGTTCGAGGCAACAACGATGGAACTCAGCGGGATGCCTTGATAGATGAGGCTGTGCGGGAACCTTGATAACGCTCCACCAGAGCCAGTGGAGAGCGACGTGTTGCCTGCAATTCCTTTCAACGGATTATCAACTGGTGCCGGGGCATAGGTCAGGTTTGTGTGAGTTTCACCTCGCAGGCCACACGCGAGTAACAGCAAGCACAGCAGCACTCTGTTCACAGCCCAAAGTAAAATTTCAGCCCATTGTAAACCTTGGCGCGTGCCGTGCCATCCAACCCCGGAATGCCTCCCGCTCCAGTGCCATTAGTGTACATTACAATGCCAGCCACATCTCCAATCCACCCTGTTATCCCGCCCGATCCAATCGTCATGCCGTTCAAAGCGTTGGCTCCAAAATTACCGGATAGCGCCAGGATTCCGTTTGTGTAAATAGCAGAATTGGCACCCGACATCACGAAGTCATAAATAACCCAGGACGACACTGGAATAGCTCCGTCTGTCTGATAAACACCCGATTCGTTCACGATCAAATTAGCCGTGCTCTGTGTAGCAATCATCCAGACGGTAGGAGCACCGCTTGAGGTTGCTAAGTTCTGATTCTGGGCTGGCGTTGCTGAACCTGTATATCGCGCTACTATCAATAACTCCCACGGCTGAGTATTCGTTAGATTGTTGGAAAATAAGTAGGGCGGATAACTGCCAATGTTGTTGAATGTCAAAACATCATGACCGTTCAACCCTCCGATAGTTCTAAACGGGAAATAAGTGGTGTGGTATGTGTTAGTCGGTGGCCCCAAAGAATACTTGCCCATCAGATCGTCCAACCAACAGGTGTATGGGCCAGTTCCATTGGTGTGATAGGTTGAAGTTCCAGGCAGCCAGAACGACAATGCGGGATAGCCCACGAGATTGGTCACGTCGTTCAATCCGCCGCCCCCAGTAATCGGCCCCGGCGTCAACTGCCCAGTTAGATTCCCGTCATTGATCGTAAATTGCGCCCGACAGGATAGTGCCAATGCGACTGAAAAGGCGAACAAAATTGTTCTCATTACGGTATCAAAAGGTTGACCATGTTCGTCCGCAGTCCCGGCCTGATCTCCCAGGACACGCCCATCTCCTGTCCTGCCGGGATGGTCATGACATTGGTCGAGACACCGTTGGTCGGGAAGTGGCAGTAAGGCGGCGCGGTCCAGACGTGAGGACCAGTGTCGCTGTTGAGGTAGAACACGCTCAGGACATACCGATAACCCGAGACCAAGCCGCTGAACCCGGTCACTGTCATGTCAGCGTTGGTGGCGAAGTTCTGGTAGGGGATGGTCGCATCTACTACTACCCCGCTGGTTAAGTTCGTGGCATAAACAGCACGACTGGAGATGTTGGTGCTGATTAGGTTGGTCAAGCTCTCGGCATCGAATGTCCTATGCCTGCTTGCGGGGCTTCCACTCGTCTCAAGCAGATAACCACCCGCTTCATTCGTGGTGTAGTCGAACAGCGTGCCAATCGGGATTTGACCTCCACTAGTAACATTGCTTGCCGCCACACCTCCTGCTACGCCGTCAATGCTTACGTGCAAAGTAGGATTCGCACTAAACGGGTTCGTAACCTGATTGAGCGTGAGCGAGTTGCCCGAAATGCTGCTTACCAGTCCTGCCGTCAGGCTTGCAGCCGTTCCTGTTAAGCTCGTGCCAGGACCACTAAACCCACCCGCTGCCGTCACCGTCCCACCATAGTTCGCGCTCGCAGGACTAGTGAAGTTGCCATTGGCATCCGAAGTGTTCGTGTAGTTCGGCCCAATCAACGTAAGCGTCCCCGGCACGGTGCTGGTGACGTTGCCTGAGAAGGAGTACAATCCGTCAACAATCGTTGGCTTAGTGAAAATGTTGTTCGTGCCAGTGCCGCCGTTGGTGGAGATACCAGAGCCAGAACCAGACACTCCAGTTAATCCAGACCCGTCACCAACGAATGCTGTTGCATTGACTGTTCCTGGAATCGTAAGTGTTGGTAAGTTCGTCCCAAGCGGCAGTTTAAGCTGCATCCCCAATCTGGCCGTATCGTAATTCCGGTGCATGTTGGTTCCGGTGCCGACCGGCGTATTATCGAATGACGCATACCACTCAAGCAGCGCAGCCCCGCTGTTGTCATCATCAGCCCGGGCCAAGAATGACGGCTGAGTATGGTCGCTGGTGCTGCCCGACCCGGCGTAGAATGAGTTAGCCCAGTTATTAGTCGTCATCAAGAGCCGCCACTGCCATAATCCCTGAGAATCCCGCACGTTCCAGTTAGTCACTCCGCCCTTCACATATGGGGTATTTCCGTTAGACCACCACTCGTAGGGAGTTACGGATGAGCTTGGATAGCCCCACTGGATGCTCTCAAAGTAATGGCACTCGTTGCCCGCCGCCGCATCGAACACCATCTCAGGACAGTTCAGGTCTATCGAGTTTCCATGATGCGGCCAATACTGCATGTTGAAGAAGTAACCCAGAGGATTGTCTGAGTTCATCCAACGGAAGTTGCCGATGTTCGCAGCGTCCACCACGAATCCCAGTTCAAGCCAGTTTGTCGGTCCGCCGATTTCCGCCTCGTTGGTGACCAGCAGAAAGCTCGTCGTTGCGGACGCATCGTAAAAGCTCGTGTTGGTTCCGCTGCCGTTCGCGTTCGCAATGGCATTGGTTGCTGATCCGCCGCCTCCGGTGTTTCGCGTCGGCCACCATGCCGTGAAAGCACCAAAAGTTGGGTTAGTAGAGGCATTTAGTGCTCCACCCGAGTCCATATAGAGAAAAGAACCTTGGTCCTGGACATATGATGATAAATAATTAAGATAGCTAACACCATTAATATCAAATTCGGCGTCGTTATCTATCGTAACATCTCCAAAGAATTTAACATCGCCACCAACAGACTGAGGCAGACCGTTTGTATTCAGCCACGGTGGATTTTGTACAGATCCAGGCAAAACAGTAGCTGTAAACGATCCAAGAACTGTTAAATTTGATGTAGTTTGTCCATTGACTAAATTTGTAATGATGACATTAGTTTGTGTAACTGAAGTATAATTAGTATATGTAGTTTGATTGGTGCTGTGGATATAATGACTTAATGTATATGGGCTAACAAACGAATACTTATTGGACCCATACAATAAATCATTCAAACTCGCCGGTGGAAATACTGGATTCTCTACTTGTGCTAGCAGTAGAGTAGGCAGCCCAAATAAGAGAAACAGTAACTTTTTCATTGTGCGCTAGTCAGTGCCTTATTGCGGCGAAGAACAGTGATTCCAATTTGTGTTCCACCTGGGCTGTAGCAATATACAGCCATTCTAGTCTTTACATTAAGTGCAGCACCTGGAAAGAGAAAAGCATTAAAATTCTTGTCACTATCAGCAGCACGGCCATACGCCATATATGCTTTATTATCACCAGCATTGAAAAGCTCAATAGAGACGATATCGTCTGGCATTGAGTTAGTATCTGGAATAATTAAAGTGGATTCACTATCAGGAACAGTCTGTGCAGCAATTCCAGTGTCTACTACAGTTCGTTCAATCGAATCAAAAATCATATTTCCTTTCTAGGAAAAGGCAGCAGGTAGAAACCAATGAACTACCTGCTGCCCAAACTACCCTAACGCATCTACTGGATGATCCCGAATGTCAATCCAATAGTTCCGGAACCAGTATTCGTCACACAAATACCAGACCGAAATGTTCTGTTGATGCCCATGAAGGTTGTTGACGTATTCGTAGCTGTTGCAAGAGTCAACATAGGAGTCAGGACATTAGTTGAACCTGCAACATAGTTGCTTGTAACAGTCAACTCATTACCCATGTAGTTAGTCCCGTTATAGGTAACGCCATAATAGTTAGTGTATGTGTATACAACAGTACCAGTCGTAGGACTATACATACCGTTAGTATTTACAACACCATATGTATTATACGAATATCCACTATTTGTCTGCGTGATCCAATTGCCAGGTGAATCATACACAAGGCATGAACCAGCATTAGTTGTATCCGCTGACAGAAGTACATAAGATATAACGCCACCACCATTAAGGTTAGGAACGTTACACTTAGCCGCAGCAGCAAGATTAGTGCTATATGTCAGAACTCCAGCATACATTGTAAAGCCAGCAAAGAGACTGACACCAATTGAAATAAGCTTACGCATATTATTAGATCCTTTCTATTAGTGTTGAACAGCAGGACGGCTCCTACGAAGCAAGATCGGAAACGCATTACGACGTTCCCCTACTAGATAACCATGAGTGAGCTTGCTGATGAACTTCAGGTTTTCACCATAGACGTTCAATTCAGTAGTGCCATCAGGATTAGTGATCAACACTTGATCTGTTAGCCGCACTTCACCGTTCCACTTCATCGAATAGAACTTCTGTGCTGACATGTTCGTGGTTGCGAACTCCTTGGGCGGAGGTCCAACCTTAATCGTTCTCGCATAAGACTCACCACAGAGCCACGCAATTTCAAACGGCGCGCTAGTGAGGTTAGTCCAATACGGATTCGGCTTCCACTTATTGTCTGTCGGATCGAAGATTTCAGGATCTATTGGCATTCCAGCAGCCCAAAGAGTATTGCCATTCGCATCCTTAATATCAACAATGTTGAAGCGGATAGGATACTTCTTGATCTTACAAACAGTAGTGCCAAAGAGCGAACCCTTGAAGTCATTAAACAGCAAGTCCAAGTTCAGAGGCTTCAAAACAGCCACATCTGGATCGAACGTGAAGTTCATGAATGCTTCGGACGACAGATAGAGCCAGTAATGACCCTTAACTCCATCGTTATCCTTCGGCATATTCCTTACACCTTCCATCGGAGGCGCTGCTAAATCTTCCTGAAGATTCATTACAGCACGATAAAGATCGCGAAGTGTAAGACCCTGGAGAACACCATTATTGCCCTGAGCACCAGTAGTGAGTGCAACCAGCCATGCAGCCGTCTTAGATCCAGCCGCATTACCAGCACTATTACCCATTACTGTTGGAGCACCACCAACAAGTCCAGTGCCACAGAGATAAACATTGATGGCATTAAACCACATGTTTGTCTCGATAAACTGATTGTTGGAAATACTGATCTTCTCAACAATGTCCTTGTTAGCGAATTGAAGGTATGTTTCCCAGAAAGCCGTGAAAGAAGGCATGAAGTTAAACTGGAATGATTCATACTTATGAACCATCACAGCCGCCTCTTCCTTGCTTTCAGTGACTTGGTAGATATCCTTCTTAGCTACCTGCGTTACCGCATTAGGGAAGAAGAATGCTCGACCGACTGGCGAACGTTGAGGGGTAACACCACGCATGATGTTACCTTGATTAGTCTCCCAGTCGATCTTTCCGTATGCTTGATCAAACTCATTCCAGATAGGAAATTGCTTAACCTCGTTGTGAACAAGATAGAAAGGAAGTTGATTAAAGCGGTTGACGTCTTCCACAACCGCGTTTCCAAAGACGCTTGGAGCGTCATAGTATGACGGCATTTAACTGTCTTTCTCTTAGGCTACAAAGTAGCACAAATTGTTAATGTGAATGATTGGAAACCGTAGGCCAATCTCCTTCACATGCCCTTGTGCTAAAGTAGCTCAGAGTGACATGCCCTTGTCGTAGAAGCAACTAATTGATAGCAGGTTTCATGCCAAGTTTATTGCAAAGTAACGTGTGTCCAATACCTATTGTTTACAATACCCCATATAGATGCTTGGCTTATCTTAAAAATTCTAGCGAGTCTTCTTTGTGAATATTGACCAGTCAAGTGTTTGGCTCGTATCTCTTTTACAATATCTTCTGTAATAATAGAAGCACCGTTAAACTCACCTATAGCACACCTACCTTTAGTTACTTTGTCTGCTGTATTCTCTTGGCTAGTACCTAAAAATAAATGGCTAGGGTTAACACACAAAGGATTATCACATCTATGACAAACACACAACGACTGGTCAAAGTCTGGATGAACTAATAAATAGGCAAATCTATGGGCTAGTACCGGATAATTATTATAACAGTACTGCCCATAACGTTTATCAAATCTACCAAACTTCCAATTCCAACATTCCTCTTCAGTTCCTCGATCATATCGAGTATGAAACCAGATAATATCTCGTTTAGAAGGTGGTAACATCTTCATGATGGAAGTCCAGCCAATGAAAATTCTCTAACCTTCCCGACCGGCTCAACTTGTTTAGCTGGTTTTGTTTCACTTGATGGCTCGGCCCTTGCAACTTCCTCTTTCTTAATCGCCTCTGTCTGTTTCCCATTAAGTGCTTGGGCCAACTCAGCCGCTTGAATGCGTAATGCTACGAACAGGTCTGCGGCTGTTTCAGTGCCAGGATTGTTTCGGAGATATGGTGGAAACAGATCAATGAATGAGTTCCTTATTTGACCAACAGTCATTTCGCCAATACCATCAACCTGTATTGTATAGTCTAGAATCTTTGGATCAGAGACCCATCCAAATCGGCGAGCGCGTTCAGACTGAATCATCTGGAGATCGCTCTTAACACGATCTTGAAATGTCTTTTGAACCTGATTCAATGAACCCTGCTTCTGTTGCGCAACAGCAAAACAATTCTGCATTGCGGCTCTAACAGCTTCCTCCACCTGTTCATTGGGCTGTATTTCAGCACCCAACACAGGATTTCCCTTATCATCCCATCCAGTAATAGGCGTAATAGCTTCACCTTTCTTCACATTCGCCAATGCATCACGCCAATAATTGCCCTCCTTTACAGCAAACTGAATTGCTGTTTGTGTCTCGCGATATTCAGGTGACAGTGTATATGCATCTGGATGCTGTAGAAATGAAGCATCTTTGAGCGACGCTAGCTGTTTAATGAGATTTGAAGTAAAAGTAAATGCCTCATTGCTCATCTGTTTGAGATGAGTCTGTTCTTCTGGTGTAAATCCAGAATAGTCACGAGCTTTCTTCTCCTCTTTCCCAGGTGGAACAAAGAGCTTTACTTTCTCTTCACCTTTTGCGGCTTCCTTTTTTTCGCTTGCTGGAGGTTTGAGGATGGCATTTGGCTCTTCCTTCTTCTCTTCAACTACTTCTTCCTTCTTCTCTTTTGGAAGAAACTTACCATCTGGCCCACGCTCAGGAGTTTCTTTCTTTTCTTCAGCCTGTTCGACTGGTTTCGCCGTTTCAACTGGTTTGCTAATTCCACTCTTATCTTCTACTGTAACGCGTGTTGGATCACTTTCAGTGCTGATAGTTGGGTCCAACTTGAACTCCATCTTCGCGATTTCAGGCGGTGGTTCATGAGATACTTGTGGAGTAATTGACGGCGGATTAACTGTTTTCGGTGGTGTGAATGTCGGTTCGTAGGCCATAATGATTTACTTTCGTATTTGAGCCTTAAAAGTCTCGTAGTTGTTCATGAACTTGATAATAGTGTCAACATCTCGAATACCACTGGCAGATGATCGGAGTAAAATCTCATCACCAGTGGAAGCCGCAGCTGCTATCTTATCAACAAATGCTTGCTTGTGGTGTTCTAGAATCTTCATGAACTCACCTGTTATTGGGTGTAGACGCCACTGTTCGTATGCGTCAAATAGAATATCTTGTGGTTGTGCGCTCATTGTGGTTTTGCTCCCATCTGTTTCATTATACCTTCTAGTTTTTCTGCGCCAGCTTCAATTGCTGGTAATGCATGGATTTTACCTGTTTCACTAAACATTTCGGGCTTCTTTGACAAACTGATAATACTATCTGCCATCTGTTTCGCAAGCATAAGTCCTTGATTCATCATCTGTGCTTGCTGACTCTGTTGTTGTTGTTGCTGTTGCTGGAGTAGTTGAACATATCGTGCAGCACGATCAGGAAACATAAGTTCAAGTAGATCACTCAAGAACAGCACAGCACAAGCAGTATTCTGCACAACACCCCATGCTTGCATCATTGCTTGAATAAGCTGATTCTTCTGAATAACATCCACATCACCCGACGGCTTAACAGCAAATCGCCTTGCATACATTGCTTGAAGTGCTGGTGACACTTGAATCAACCCAGTTGCTACTCTAGACTTGATAATGTCGATCATCAGCCGATACATCTGAGTAAGAGCAATTGAGAATAGAACGACCTGTACTGTGCTCAATATTTGTTCTTCTTGCTTAGCTAGATTGACTTCGGCAGCCGTCTTACGACTATCTTTTCGATTAGTGGCAGCGAAGTTGACTTGGGAAGTCTCATTCTGATTGGCTGAAACAAGCATGTTAATGGCACTAAACATGCCAGGATCAGGTGCATCAATCTTAAAAGCAGTGATCTTTGAATTGACAACGCAGCCATTTCGGAAGAATATATTCTTTTGAAGCATTAAGTCATCGTTTGGATCACTTACATCTTTCGAGAAGTACATTCCACTAGCACGACGCGCCTGAGTGCAGGTAGAAGATATAAGACTAGAAACAGCCTCCTGCAAATCCTGGTCAAGAAAGACACGTCCCTTAAGTTGTGAAATAGTATCATTCTCACTAATGAGATATGGAAACAGAATATATGGAAAGTTCTTCTCATAATCATTTTCAGGTGGTGGAGGCATCTGTGGCATCATTGGCTGACCTTGCCCAAGCACCATTCCTGGTCCCATTGAATTAGCCGTTTGAGTTGGTTGACCTGGCTTCTTCCTGCCAATGAATAGTGGACGTGGAAGCCGAAGCCAATCATCGCATACCTCGGGACAGCCCCAACCAACGTGCACCACTCCATTCACTCTAAACATGAACTTGACAATCTTATAGAGTGACTTGTCTTTTATATCGGCTGACTCAATTGAAGCATTGGTCTCAGGATCTTTAGAAATGACCTTCTCAACTTGAACTCTAACAAAATTGTCTGGATTGTCAGTATCTAATGGATCGCCACAAAGAGCTAGTAACTTAGTCCGAGTAAAGTAATACATTCTCGCCGTAATTTCAACAGCTTGAATGTCTCGTGTGTCACTCGTAAAAGCGAAGTCTCCGAATTGGACAAACTCAGTTGCGAGTTCTCCTGGGTTACTTTGATCCATGACAATTTCCATGATACCATATCCATTAGCCTGGAATCCGTCGATATTGGCGAACATGGGTAATTGCCAGCCGTCGTATCGTAACTTGCTAGTAAGGTCATTTTCAAGAATTGATAAATCAAATGTTGGATCAGTAACGTCCTTAAGTATCACTGCTCTTGGTGACTGAGTAATGTATTGAACATAAGGTGACTGCTCACGACGGATGTTGGTATCACAGATGTGTTGTGGAATATACAATTCGTCTGGCTGCAATCGTCCAGCTTCACGCTCTGCTTCAATATCGACTTCTGCATACCGCAACTTTCGTGATTCTTCAGATTTATTCGTGAGGTCATCCAATAGAGTTTTTAAGTTCTTCAACTTGTCTTCCAACTTTTTATAGTCGGTAGAGTTGATATAATCAGTGCTCAGTCGGTCAAGCATAGTGCTATCCTCTTGGATGATGCTTGAAGTATTCCACCTGTCTAAGCCGTTTTACTGCACCGGCTTTTGTCTTGCTCTTACCTAGATTTTTACGGTGGCCGTGCTTATCTAGATGTTCTGACACTACTTGAAAGCCACCTACTGTCTTACGAATCATGGCATTCCTTCTGTGCTATATGCTTGAGGCACTTTGTCCTTGCCTTTACTCTCTTTAGCCATCTCAGCTTTTCGGTGCTCGCTCTCCTTGTCATCCACCAGACGTCTGATATGTCCAGTATGATGCTTTGTGGTAGCTTTCTGCACTAACGCATGAGCTTCACGTTGGAACTGTTCAGGAAGGATAACACCTTCATTACCGGAAGCCGCTTCTTCCTCTTGCTTAGCAGGTGATTCAGCTTGCTCGTCTTTGACTGTCTCGTTCTTTTCTTTCATAATATTAAAAGCCTCCTACAGAATATTTAGGCCCGCTGTAGGACCGAGTTGTGCACTTACTTCTTGGGAGGGACAACAGGAGTTGGAGCTTTGTAGAGAGCCTTTTTTACCAGTGACTGAGTACCAACTGTCACTTTGTCGTCATTGCTATTAAGCACACCATACGATTTACCTGTCTTTTCATCGACATACTCATTCATATGATTACTCATTGGAGCGACCGACTTTCCTTCTACATACCCGCATCGCGGGCAAGGTGTTTGTTCTGCCATAATGTTCTATCCTTTGTTCATTAGTACTTGTTTGTTTAGTTCATTAAGTTGATCCTGAATCTCGCTCCAGTCCTTCTGACCTGCATTGACTGTAAATACTCGATTATAATCCATTGATGATCCTCTAGCCCAGGATCGGAGGTCAAATGTTCTCACCTTTTCTGGCTTTGGTTCTTCACCCTCTAGAGTAGGCTTTCGTTCGTCTTTGTCATATTCTGAAACGTACGACTGTTTATAGTCTGTGAACGCAAGCACTACTGCATCAGCTCTGTCTGGCGAATGGTATCCACGAGACCTCATCTCAATCTTACTCAACAGCTGGTGGATAGCACCATCCATTATCTTATAGTATCTAGTGGAAAGCTGCTTTATCAATGAGACGTCGTCTGGAATAATTATCGGATCAGTTTTGATACAGTCGGCGAAGTGAAACCAAGACTGCGCCCCCCAATTTCGGTAAGTCTTTGGTCTAGAGGTTTTCGCTCTATTATCACAATATCGTATATTACTCCATCCTTGTCTACGCATTCTATCGAGCATTGGTTTGCCGATGCCGCCACAATCCGCGTAGATGAGAGCGTCTCTGTGAACAAGTCCATTATCTTTGAAAGCTTCATTTAGAAATGCTATAGTATCTTCGCTATTATCAAAGCGGAATGGAATCAACTTCAATATCCTATTCCCATTTCTCACAACCAACACAGTCTCATCACCACCATCGCTAAGATCTAATCCACCACGATTATGCGGCTCTGGAACCCAATCTTTTTCAGTCCTTTTGCTAGCGCGCCACACATATATAGATGGAATCACTACCATTTCACCAGTAGTGCCAAATTCGGCGAAGAACTGAGACTTAATAACTGAACTGTTTTCGCCGCCTGGAGTATTCCTTATAGTTCGCCGATAGTCTGATTCGGGGATATGTGGACA
>Ga0335069_10000681_pt1 | contig 55547 bp, 49 predicted proteins | sample Lox_Sample_11_FD_206714 | JGI IMG/M metagenome (GOLD analysis project Ga0335069, IMG submission 206714) | Soil microbial communities from Loxahatchee National Wildlife Refuge, Florida, United States - Lox_Sample_1.1 | ecosystem: Environmental > Terrestrial > Soil > Wetlands | place: USA... | reverse complement strand
CCACATCCCGCGGTACGAGGTTCCCATACTTCGGATACCACTCTTCCAGGAAGTACCAGCGTTCGTTGTCCGGAATGCTCCTTGGCTCGCGTTTATCGCCCTGCTGTTTTGGCACCCAAACGCGGCCGCCTTCGCCGCGGGCGGACTCCGACATCAGACGCAGTTTGTCTTCGCCGGGAATCGACGTCGGGTGAACCTGGATGAACTCGCCGTTGGCATAGTATGCGCCCTGCTGATACAACGCCGATTGCGCCGAGCCGGTGCAAACTACCGAGTTCGTGGACTTGCCGAAGATCGCTCCGATGCCGCCGGTCGCAATGATCACGGCCTCAGCTTGGAAGGTGACGACTTCCATGCTGCGCAGGTCCATCGCGCAGATGCCACGGCACACTCGGTTCTCGTCGATCACGCCCGAGAGGAACTCCCAGCTCTCGTACTTCTGCACCTTGCCTTCTGTCTCGTAGCGGCGAACCTGCTCGTCCAGCGCATACAGAAGTTGCTGTCCCGTGGTCGCGCCGGCAAACGCAGTGCGGTTGTACAGGGTGCCGCCGAAACGCCGGAAGTCAAGTACGCCTTCCGGAGTACGGTTGAAAGGCACGCCCATGCGGTCGAGCAGATCGATAACGCCTGGCGCCATGTCGCACATGACTTTCACCGGCGCCTGGTTAGCGAGGAAGTCGCCGCCATACACCGTGTCGTCAAAGTGCTGCCAGGTGGAGTCGCCTTCGCCCTTAAGGTTCTTCGCGGCGTTGATGCCGCCCTGGGCGCAGACCGAATGGGACCGCTTGACCGGGACGATGGAAAAGAGGTCAACGTGACCTCCAATCTCGGCAATCTTGATGGTGGCTGCCAGTCCTGCCAGCCCGCCACCCACGACGATGATTCTAGGATGAGCCATGATGATCTCTGGAGAATAGAAAACGCGGCGGCCACGGCCGCCGTTATTAGCGCAACATCGTACTTTCGAATGACTCGACCGGAGGCTGCGGCACCAGCGGATGGCTGACAAAGCCGTAGATGGAGGCTAAGCCGATCGCGATGAGCGCCACAGCCAATACCAAGCAAAGGTAGCCCAGCTTCTTGCGCGCGTGCTCACCGACGGTGATCCCCCACTTCGCGGCGAACAACCAGATGCCGTAGGAGAAATGCCACGACGCCGCCGTGATACCGATAACGTACGCCGCAATAGCCCAAGGGTTCTGGAATTCGTGCTGCACCTTCCAGAAGGCTGCATTGTAGCCACCGCCCATCAGGTGAACGCCGCTGAACCGCATGTAATAAAGGTGGTAGCAGATGTAAACGAAGGCGACTATGCCGGTCCAGCGCTGCGCCGTATACATCTTGTTGCCGATCCACGAATATTCGCCCAGATTCGACTCGCCGCGGTACCAGACGTAGAACCCGTAGAGCGCATGATAGAGCAGCGGCAGAAAGATGAAGCCCCATTCCAGCACCGCCACAAACGGCAGGCTGGTGAGGAACTTGACCTGGTTGTTGTAGGCAACGGGTCCCTTTAACGCTTCTGAGTTGGAGATGAAGTGCTCGATGAGAAACGCGCCGATCGGGACAATGCCCGACAACGAGTGCAAACGGCGGAGTAGAAACGAGTAGCCCTGTCCGGCACGTAGCGCCGGAACTCCCTTGGCTAACTGAATTGAGGCTTTGCTAACGAGACTAGCTGATGAAGCCACGACGCCGACTCCTTGTGATTCGCGGCGTAAGATCGCGAACCCAGCATTATCAAATTCGCTGACGATGCAAGTCAAGAAACGCTGCAACCCTGTTTGACTTCCAGGCAACGATGACTCGAACAACGCTCTATTGCCAACGACTCATTCAGCATAGCGGAGGACGCGGGCATCGGCGAGGTGACGAACGTCACCGAGGTCTGTGAGGGTGAAGCTGTTCGGTGTGGTCGGCCCATTCCAGGAGCTGCCGGAAGGCTGCGCCGCGATGGCTATACTGCGCCTTCTCCTCGGCGCTCAGCTCAGCAAATGTCTTGTCGATCTGCGGAAAGAAAAACAACGGATCGTAGCCGAACCCGCCAGTGCCGCGCCTGGCTTGGAGAATTACGCCCTCTGCCTTGCCGTGAAACGTGGCCAGCGTATGCCCGTTGCGCGCCACGGCGATCACACATACGAACCGTCCGGTCCGAAACTTATCCGGCACGTCGTGCAGTTCACGCAGGAGCCGGTCATTGTTTGCCTCGTCGTCGGAGTTGGCGAACGCTTCGTCCGGGCCATGATCGTCTGCCGCGGAGCGGGCCGATCTTACGCCCGGCGCACCCTGCAGCGCGTCCACTTCCAGGCCGGAGTCGTCAGCGATGACTAACTCGCCTTGGCTGTACTTGCTATAGTGCTCGGCCTTCTTGCGGGCGTTGGCTTCGAAAGTCAGTCCATCTTCGATCACCGAAGGCAGGGAGGCGAACTCCGGCAGCGTCGCGATCTCAATGCCGTGCGCCGCGGCGGCACCGATCAAGTCGCGAGTCTTTCCGGGGTTCGAGGTTGCAACCAGAATGCGCTGCATCAGCAATTACGCGTGAGCTTGGGCGTGGCGGGATTCGTGTACCTGATCGAGCTCTCTGACAGACTTCACCAGCTTCCACAAGGTGAGAAGTAACGCGACCGCGATGAGCAGCACAGCCATGTCGATCATCCTGATCGCAAAGCTGAGCGAGGCGGTATTACGCGAAACTCCGAGCAGTCCGACAATGCCGGAGGCAATGAACACTCCTCCGCACGCACGTCGTAGCGTTGACACCTTCCGGTTCCATGCCATCGCCAGCCCGAGCAAAAAGATGGCCACGAAGAACAATGTCCATTTGGACTGCGCATACTCCCAGATATCCACAGCAACCGCGTCAGTGAAGTTGCGCACGTTCATTGCTGTGATGATGGCAGTATCCTCCAGAACGTCTAAGACCGCCGCCCCTGAGATCAGTACTCCCGAAATGGCCGCCAGCAGACGATTTCCCAGAAGTCCCGCCAGGTACGCCAGGCTTACGAATGTCAGCCAGTACAAAAAGATGAATACAAAATCCATGTAAGTGTTGCGCAACACGAGGCGGGTATTGTGAGCGATGCCATTTCTGTCGTCCGGACCATTGGCAGCTACCGCAAGCTTCAACGACTCCGCGTCCGAGCCCAGCTCCACCAGCAGGATACGGTTGTTCTGGTCTCCCTTAAACTGGCGGTTTGTCGCAGCCACCATTAGCAGGGTCCATGCGAACAATCCGACGATGAGTGCGGCAACGATCTTCTCTGCGGCTCGCATGCCGAGACCTCCAACAACCGGGAGATTGCGCTGCACCTGACGAATCCCCGTAGCAGCTATGCGAATGCGCGCGACAATGAATCACACGCTCGGCGCAGTCCATCAGCATGCTTGACAACAGACGGATCGGAACTCGCACGGGGAGGGCGCCATGATTGTTTACCAATGGTTGTACACGTGGACGGAGTCAGCCGCAACACACTTCCACGTCACTAGTCTGGCACCCCCCGTGGAGGGTCGTCACCCGTCCCGTCGACACGTTCTCCAGTGCGTTCTATGCCTTCTTGAACGTACCGTACGGCGACTGCGCCGGCGCCGGCGCCCCAGGCAGCACCCACCGTCGCATGCCGGCATCACAAATCGCATAGCCCCAGTCGATCAGTTGATCCTGCTGAGTCGCGTCCACGGCAGCCAGACGAGTGGGTGTCTCAGCGAGCTTTTTCGTGATCGACATCGGGCACACCAGCGCGTCGGCCAGATCGTAGTTCGTGATGTCTGAACCGATACCCCAATACGAGCCGTTGCGGACTGCGAGTTTATATAGCTCCACAATCGAGCGCGTGCGCAAGATCACCACTTGGCTGTAAATGATGTCCAGCACGCGATTGATCTGGCCGAGCCAATCCCGCTTCGGATCGGTATCTATGTTCAAGGATCCGCCGCCGTTGCTTACTAGCACGGTCTTGTTGTCTTTCCACGCGGTCTCCAGTCCGAGATTGTCGTACACGCCGCCATCGGCAAGCACAGCGCGCTGGCGGCAGTCGGGAATGGGGACCCCGGGAAACGGTGGGATCTTCGGATCGAACTTGTTTGGATCGAGCTTGAGGACACATGGAGAAAGCAGCGGTGGAAACGCCGATGACGCCGCTACAGCAGTGGCAAGTTCGACATCGGGGTTGTTAATAAGTCCTACCTTCCAGTCACCCATGTACCGCTTGGTGAAGCGCCACAGCACGCCAGTTTGAAGGCTGGTAGCGTTGAACACGAAGCGCGGAGCATCCGCTATCTCGTGCAGCTTGGCGTTTTTGAAGAGATACTTGTTGTAGTGTCCGGCTACTTGTTCCGACACTCCGCCAAAAATTCCTTCCATGATCGAACTCAGGTCGATGGACTGCGACGCCATCCCCCGAATTGGCTGCGTTACTTGCTGGTCGAAGTTGAGCGCGAATCCATTGGCGTCGAATCCAAGGTCTTTCCAATGCAAGGCCAACACGCCGTTGGTAATTGAGCCGCCCGACACGCTGGACAGGCAATTCAGCTTCGGAAGGTAATTCAGTTCATTCAACCGCCAGAGCGTGCCAAGGTGGAACAGCATCGCGCGGTATCCACCGCCCGACATGCAAAGCGCAATTCCGCTCGTCGGCTGGCGTCCCGAATCCTCGGGTTGATCGTGAACGGGCGAAAGGGCATTCACAGCTTGGGTATCGTCAGGCATCATTTCTCCGGGAACGCGCGCGGCATTGCATCGCCTGCGCAACCACGCGCAATGTATCACCCTTGGTCAGGTCAACGGAAGCGCGTTCGTTTTGCCAATCGCTCTAGTATAGTGAGCCGGAAGTGGACTCCAACGTTCCATCCACCGCCGACAATTTGTACCCCCGGCCACCGGCGCCATTCCATTTCGGAATCGAAAACTTCGCGCCGCGAATCATTTTGTAAACCTCTAGATTGCGGAACGTGAGCGGCGTGCCGGGCTTGCACACTTCCGGCATCTGCGTTGGCCGAATAAAGTATGCGGCTCCCTTGCCAATCAGCGTTGCCTCGCCGTGTTCATCCACCAGCACAGCGTTGCGCTCGTCCACCGCGATCTCTCGTGCGGAAGTGGCCATGCCATCTTGGAGAATCCGTGCCAGGAATCCGATGGACCTTCCCAAGCGGTCGCGCTTCACGAAATGCTGGTCTGTAAGAATCCCCTCCATGTAAGGGACACGCAAGAACCCGCTGCCCAGAGTCACGCGTTTGTTATAAGGATCGGTCAGCGTTTCCTTCGAATAAGCCGTGTCATTCATCGCCGTGAACACGTATTCCCCCAGCACTGCCAGTCCGGCACTCGTTCCGCCAATCGGAACCCCCTCGCGAAGGCGATCGTTGATGGCCATCTCTACCGGGGTGCCTTGCCAGTACTTCATGTAGTTCGACTGGTCGCCGCCCGTGATGAAAATCGCCTCCGCCTCGCGAATCGTCTTCTCCGCAAACGCGTCCATCGCCGCATAGCGGTTCGGTAGGGCAAGCGTCGCAACGGAATTCAACCTGCACAGTTTGTTCACGTACGGGTTGTAGGCATCGTCACCGGTCGCTGTGAGGATTAGAAAGTCACCCCCGTTTGCGCGTTCACACAGCCAGTGGAAAGACGGATCTTGGTCCGCTCCTCCACCCATTAGCGCAGCGCCCGGCTGGGACTGGGTCTGCAAGTCGTTGGGGTTCCCGAGGCGGCTATAGCGGTAGCTTTTGTAATCTGATTCGGTAGGTGGCTGCGCAAAGCAACTGACGGCCATCGTGGTGACCAGCAAGCCGCACAATAGGCCAGATTTTATCGGCACTTTAAAGGCACACATGGGAAACTGGGCGACAAACGAAACTTGGGCCAGACTTCACGATTCTTGCCAAAACGTTCCAAAAATGAACAAAATAGGGCGGTTACGGCACGAAATGTGAAGAACTGTAAAATATATCGCTTTTCTGCGTGCATCGAGCGACTTTTTGGAGGAAAATGCGTCTAAGCTAGTAACCCAAATCAGGTGGGCGCCGCAACCCCGACAGCAACCCCAATTGGCGCCCACCGCCCCCTTTCAAATCCAGTGTCCATGGCCGACGCAATCTCTGTGTAGGTTCAAGGCCCAGTCATGCTCGCAGTTGCCTCACGACTCCGATGTCCTGTTGCATCAGCGGTACAATGACCTAGGCAGGCGGTTGCTATGGAGTTGACGGCGCACGGAGCCCGCTGGTGGGAGACCATGGCAGATGGTCGGCTTCACTGCTATCTCTGTCCGCGACACTGTCACATCGGCGAAGGTCAGCACGGTTTTTGTTTCATTAGAAAGAATGAAGGTGGACGTCTGGTGCAACTCGCCTACGGCCGTCCTGCCGCCGTGGCCATCGATCCCATCGAGAAGAAGCCTCTCAACCATTTCTTTCCCGGCAGTACAGTCCTGTCCATGGGCACCGCCGGTTGCAACATGGGTTGCTTCTTCTGCCAGAACTGGGACATCTCCAAAGCCAAGGCCGACCAGGTCCGCGCCGCTAAACTCTCGCCTCATGACGTGGTAAGGCTCGCGTGCGAACATCATTCGCCGAACATAGCCTTTACTTACAACGAGCCGACGATTTGGGGCGAGTATGTGATCGACATCGCCCGCCAAGCGCACGCTGCTGGAATCAACACGGTGATGGTGTCGAATGGCTACGTAACACGCGAAGCGTTCTTCGACATTTATCGATACATTGACGCTGCCAACATTGACCTCAAGGCGTTCACAGAGACTTTCTACTCGAAGATCACGCTCACGCACCTGCAACCCGTGCTCGAGACGCTCAAGTGGCTGCGGCACGAAACCGGCGTTTGGTTCGAAATCACCAACCTTATCATCCCCACTCTCAATGACAACGACTCCGAGTTCAAGCAACTCTGCGACTGGGTGTTGCTGAACCTGGGGGACGATGTGCCGCTGCACTTCACGGCCTTCCATCCTGATTTCAAACTGCAGGACAAGCCCGCGACGCCTCCAGCTACACTCCACCGTGCTCGCCGCATGGCGATGGAAATGGGTCTGAAGTACGTCTACGAGGGCAACATCTGGTCGGACGGTGGCGACACAATTTGTACCGGTTGCAAGCAGGTGGTGATCAAGCGTTCGTGGCACTCCGTGACCGCGAACAGGCTCAAAGATGGATGCTGCTCAAAGTGTGGAACCCTCGTCGCCGGAGTGTTTACCGACGCTGCCTCCACAAGTCGCAGGTCATGGGTGGAGTCCGCAGCATCGCCCGTTGCACACGAATGCGCCGCTTCGAATCAGTGAACAACGCTGGCTGATTTCTCGCCCTTTATCTTCACCCACCGCGCAAATGCCTCGCACTGCTTCTGCCGCAAATCCGCCCCAGTCTCCACCCCTTTCTTTGTGAACTCTATGTACTTTTTAGTGTCCGCCTTATACTCCGGCCACCCCGGTACACCCCTGCCATCCGGGCTGGCCGTCTTGGCGAAGTTCGTCCAGTACTCCTGCATCGCCTTGGAAGCTGCATAGTCTGGGGGCTGGTAGTCCGGGCGCATCGGGCGCTGCTCGTCCAGGGTGCCAAACACGTAAGGGATCTCGCTTGCGTGTGGCGCGCCAACCTCTGGATGCCCCGGAACAGTCAGGCTGAACTGATATTGATACGTCGCGTTGCCAGCCCTGCTGTTCCATTCCGCCACGACGCTTGACGGGCAGAGAAACGTGATATCGGTATTGAACTGGTCGCCAGGCTTGCCATATTTCAGATCGGACTCGGCTTGCGAAACGCCCCCGTCCGGTCCATTGCTGATTCCGTACAGCGGTAGTGTCTGGGCAACGAGCCGACCGTATTTATTCTCGATAAACTTCTTGGCCTTGGCGCGTCCGCTGGTCCGCCGAACTCACGCACATTGATACCGATGATCAGCGCCGCCGGAATCTGCTTTCCCGCCGCAAACAACTCGGTCGGCGATGTTGGCAACACTTTGCCATCCACTGCAACCATCAGGCCGTCGGGGATTCCTTTCGGCCCCGCGTAATTACTGAAAGCTTCGAGCAGTTGATCAACCGTTGCCGCCCTCAGTTTCTTCAGCGCGTTCGGGCCGATGCCGGCTCCGGCCAGCTTGGCAAACTTCACTCCCCCTTTCTCCGCCACCGGCAAGGGCTGCGCGCCGCCGCTCAACAGGATGCTCCCACTCTCCGCAATCACGCGCTTAAACAATCCCTTGGCCATCGGCGATACCATCAACAGGTTCACGTCCATCGCGCGCGCCGATTCACCGAAGATCGTCACGTTCGATGGATCACCACCGAATATCTTGATGTTCTCCTGTACCCACTTGAGTGCGGCAATCTGGTCCATGAGGCCGTAGTTGCCCGACACATGGTCCGGCGACTCCGCCGTTAGTCCAGGATGTGCGAGGAACCCAAAGAGCCCTAGCCGGTAGTTGAAGCTCACCAGTACAACGCCGTGTTGCGCCAGGCTCTTGCCGTTCTCATTCCCCGATCTCGCTACATTCCCACCACCATGAATCCACACCATCACCGGCTTCAGTCCTGCCACCGGCCATGCCGGCGTCCAAACGTTCAAGTAGAGGCAGTCCTCGTTGGTGACCTTGGGCATGCCCACTTCGGGTTCTGTGCGCAGCTCCCCCGAACTCCCCGGCGTCGCGCACACCGCTCCACGGCTTAACGGCAGCTGGCGGCTTCCAGCGCAGCTCGCCCACCGGAGTCTGTCCGTAGGGAATCCCTTTGAATACCGCACCACCGCCTTTAAGAGCGATGCCCCGGACCTGCCCGCCGGGCACGCTCACAGCGGGACCGTCCCCCGCAAATGCAGGGAAACTCAGCAACGGAGCAAGGACAAGGACAGCGACGGTGGTAAGTACGCGGTTGTGAGCAAGTGCGACCTTAATTTCTCTTGGTGAGAATGGCATTACACTACGCAGGCTATCGTGCTCCGCGTGCTGCAACAAGATGTTGAGCGAAATCGAAACTGAGCCGGTTGCCTTCGAGTGCTCTGTGCGGTTCCCCGCAATGCATTCCACTCACTCGCGGTCATAGGTATTTCGGTTACCATACGAAGCGGGTGGACACGACATGAGATTCCATTGCCGACGCGTTGTACTGTGTGCTGCTGTTGCCGTGCTGCTGCTTGCTCCAGCGGCTCATCCGCAGGAGACCGTGATCTTTACTCGCCACGCGGAAAAGTCTGTCAATCCGCCGACTGATCCATCTCTCACCGAGGCCGGGCAAAGGCGCGCCGAGTTGCTCGCCGTAATGCTTGCCGACTCCGGCGTAGGAGCGATTTACGTCACCGAGCTCAGACGGACGCAACAGACTGCCGCTCCGCTGGCGGAGCGAGTCCACATCAAGCCGACGATTGTACCCGCAAAAGACGTCAACCAACTGGTAAACGACATTCGATCAAGGAAAACGGGCGTAGTGGTTGTTGTCGGGCACAGTAACACGTTGCCGAAGATCATTGCTGCCCTGGGCGGTCCATCGCTGGAGATTCCCGACGACAGATACGACAACCTGTTCATCTTGACTCTCGAGCCGACACGTAGCGCATTGCTTCGGATTCACTACGGCGATGCGATGCCCGTTGCTACACAGGCCGGCACCATGATCAAGTGAGGGAACTCCAGGCTTTTGTCGGTGCTCCACTTTCCAGAATCATTTGCCGGCCGTCATAGGCTGGAATGCTGCTGTCACTTTATAGCTGCGGCGTCCTTCCCCAAGTTCGCCACCGAGCCGGCTACGCGGCCCATGAGCGAGGTCTTGTCTGCGGCACGACCTTCGCTTTTTCTGTCCGAGTGCTGAGCGCAGGTGGCAGGGTCCATGCCACGAAAGGAGAAGCTCGTTGTCGCCCAGCCGTGCGGGCTTCGTCTGGCGCCTTAGCGCCGATCAGTGTGGACTCGCTTTGCGAAAACTCTGAGTCATCCATGCCCCCGTGAACGATTCTTGTCACGGTTTTTCGGTGATGTAACGGCCAAATCCACCCACGGATACGACTTTGGTGCAAGTTGCGTATTTAACAGTCCAACAAACACTTACAGCAAATCCCTCGACTCGGGATTCAACCGTTAATGTTTGTCAGTCACATTCGGTTGTGATTTCTGCACTTGTTGGCTGTGCGGTAAAAGCAGTCTGCTTAGTTCATTCGGAGCATAGTCGGGCCGGCCGCGGCTCCGCGGAAAGAGTCGCTTTCTGCAAGTCGTAAGACAGCAGAGCTTTCCGCCCGTCACAAAACAAGGTGACGGATCGCACGGCATGAAGTGCGCGGGCCGCCCCCAGGAGTTACGACGGAAATGGCTCCGGATGCGCGCAAACACGCGCAGGCCCTGCCGTGCAAGATTGGGGGACGTCGTGCTATCACCATACGGGCTGGACATCATAGAAAATTGCCTTACTTGCAAGATGCGGGCCGATCACATCTTCTGCGATCTACCACCCGCCGCCCTGCAGTCATTCGAAACGATCAAATACGCTACAGCCTATCCGAAGGGGGCGGTCCTGTTTGTCGAAGGCCAATCGCCTCGCGGAATTTTTGTGTTATGCAAAGGACGGGTGAAACTGTCCATCTGTTCCACCGACGGGAAGACGTTGATTCTCAAGATCGCGGAACCGGGAGAAGTACTGGGACTCAGCGCATCAGTTAGCGGAAAACCGTATGAGCTGACTGCCGAGACGGTTGATCCGTGCCAGGTGAATTTCGTGAAGCGCGAAGACTTTTTGCGCTTCCTACGCGAAAACGCGGACGCTTGCCTGCGCGTCGCCGAACAACTCAGCGAGAAGTACAACAGCGCGTGCCGGGAGATCCGATCTTTGGGGCTGTCGCATTCAGCGGCGGAGAAGCTGGCAAAGCTGCTGCTGGAGTGGAGCGCAAAGAATGGCGAGGCCTCAAAGCCGGAGCCGCGAGTGAAGCTGGCGCTTACGCACGAAGAGATCGCGCAGATGATCGGCACGTCGCGAGAAACGGTGACGCGCCTGTTTGCGGACCTGAAGAAGCGTCAAATCGTGCAGGCGAAAGGCTCGACGCTGCTGATTCGCAACAAAGCTGCACTGAAAGCGATGGCGATTACGCAGTAAGCCCAGGCCGCAAGGGGACGAGAGTGCCGCAGGTATTTGACGGCGCGCGACGATGCGTACCAAGTGCCAACGAAGGCGCAGCGTTGCGGCGTGCTTCGTGCGCCACGACTCCCACAATGTGTGAACAAGGTCACGAAAACGGGTGACTCTTGTCACTGCGGGCCGAAGGGCTCAAGCCGTATTTACAGACCATGGAAAGCGCAATAGAGCCGAGTTGCCTGAGCTGTGAGTTTCGCCCGGACCGGATGTTCTGCGATTTGCCGGCCGATACTCTGCAAGCCTTTGAAGCGATCAAAACGATCGCGTCTTATCCTCGAAACACAATCCTCTTCGCGGAAGGAAGGCCAGTGCGCGGCATCTATGTGCTGTGCGATGGACGCGCAAGGCTGTCGATCTGTTCGGAAAGCGGGAAGCGCATGACGCTGCGCGTGGCGGGTCCGGGGGAAGTGCTGGGTCTGGGGGCGGTGCTGTCCAATACACCCTACGAGATTACTGCCGAGCTGTTGGATCTGTCGCAGGTAGTGTTCGTACGGCGGAAGGACCTAGTGAAGTTCCTGCGCGAACACACGGATGTTTGCATGCAGGTGGTGCGGATGCTGAGCCAGGACCTGCATGGCGCCTATGAGCGAGTGCGCAGCATCGGCATGATCCGCACAAGGAGACCCAGAACGATCGTGCGACCCCGAATCCTCATGGTTTGAATAGGCTTCATCTTCCCAACGGGCCTGCGGTCTTTGCGGGTCTTTTTATTTCCTCCGAGCCGAAGCCATCGATTAGGTCGCTGTGACCGAGGGCAGCGTGAGCGCGGTCACAGGACAATGTGAGTTACCAGGGTATGTGTGACAGATATCACGGGTAGGCGTGAGCCTTCTCACTGTCCCTTGGCCAATACAACTGCGAAGGTGAAAAGTTGCCCCAATTTGCGGGCGGCTGCCGTACATTGATGTACGGCTGCCCTTACGGAGCCAATGTGGCAACGTTCAAACTAAACGGAGGAAAGTGCAAATCATGAAAACAAAGAGCCTGATCCTGATCGGGTGCCTGGTGCTGGCGAGCAGTGCATTCGCGGCAGATGGCGCGGCCGTCTACAAATCGAAGTGCCAGATGTGCCATGGTCCGAACGGTGACGCAAGTTCGGGTATGGCGAAGAGCATGGGCCTGAAGCCGCTGAACAGCGCCGAGGTACAGAAGATGTCGGCGGCGGACCTGACTGCACTGGTGGACAACGGTAAGGGCAAGATGCCGGGATTCAAAGGAAAAATCAGCGACGATGACGTAAAGGCAGTGGTGGACTACGTAAAGTCGCTGAAGTAGAAACGTGAACCAAGTAACCGGGCCAACGGAAAGCCGGTTGGCCGCACGCAAGAGGCAAACCCGTGAAACGTAGCGGTTGGATTGCAGTACTTGCTTCGTTGCTCACGGTGGCAGCTTTGGCCGCGCCGAAGAGCCCGGCCAAAGCTGCAAAAATGAGCAGCGAGGATTGTTTGGGTTGCCATAGTGACCCAAGCCTCACGATCGAAGAGCACGGCAAGGCGGTAAGTCTGGGAGTGGATGAGGCAAAGTTCAAGGCCTCGATCCACGGTGTGTTGACCTGCACCGACTGCCACGCGGACGTAACGGCCGCCCCGCACGACCCCAAGCCGGCGATGCCGAAGTGCGCGACCTGCCACGCCGACCAGGTAACCAGGTACGAGCACGGCATCCATGCCAACGCGGCCGCGGCCGGCAATACCAACGTGGCGAAATGCCAAGACTGCCACGGAAACGTGCACGAAATTCTGCCGGCCAGTGACCCGAAATCGAAGGTAGCGCATGGGAATATTCCCGCCACTTGCGGTGTTTGCCACGGCAAAGAGATGGTCATGGCGACCAGCGGGATGAGTTCCGCGCCCTTCAAGTCCTACGAGCAGAGCGTTCACGGCAAGGCGGTGAACGGAGGATCGGAGAAAGCCGCGGTTTGTACCGATTGCCACGGGGCACACGACATCCTGCCGGGAACCGATCCGCAGTCTCCGATTGCGAAATTCAACGTTCCAAATACCTGCGGCAAGTGCCATGCCAACGTCGAAGCGATATACAAGGAAAGCGTTCACGGCGAAGCGCTGTCGCGGGGCAATTGGCAATCGCCGGCATGTACGGACTGCCACGGCATTCATACCATCAAGTCGCCAAGCGATGCGGGATCGTCGGTAGCGGCGGCAAATATCGGTAATACATGCGCGCAATGCCACGCCTCGGTCAGGTTGACCTCGGAATTCGGAGTGCCAGGCAACCGCGTGTCCTCCTACCTGGCGAGCTATCACGGCATGGCCTCGAAGGTGGGTTCGACGACTGTCGCGAATTGCGCGAGTTGCCACGGCGTACACAACATCCTGCCGTCGAGCGATCCGAATTCAACGATCAACCCGGCTAACCTGGCAAAGACGTGCGGCAAATGCCATCCGGGCGCGAACCAGGAGTTCGTCAGGTTCAACGTCCACGTGGGCGGCGCGCAACGGGCCGACCTAGGTAGCAAGGTCATTGCCTTCGTCACCAAGTTTTACATCTGGACGATCGTGGTGGTGATCGGCGGGATGGTGGTGCATAACCTCATCATCTTCCGCAAGAAGCTGATTCAACAACGGCTATCGCATCCTCGGCCAGTGAAACGAATGAACCTGTCGCAACGCATCCAGCACCTGACCCTGCTGACGACCTTCATTACGCTGGTGCTGACTGGATTCGCGCTGAAGTATCCGGGCGGCTGGTTGGCGATTGTGTTCGTAAATGAGCATGTTCGGAGCCTGATTCACCGGATCGCGGGCGTGACGATGATCGCTGTCAGCCTGTACCACGTGTGGTACCTGGCGAGGACTCCGGACGGCAGACAGATGCTGATCGATATGCTGCCGGACTGGAAGGACGCTACCGATGCGCGCGATGCCATGTTGTATTACCTCGGCAAGAGCACGCAGCGGCCGCTATTCCGGCGCTTCTCGTATGCCGAGAAGGCGGAGTACTGGGCGCTGGTGTGGGGCACGATCGTGATGGCTATGACGGGATTCATGGCATGGTTCAAGGTGCTGATTGGCGCGCATCTGCCGGGATGGTGGATCGATGTGGCGTTGACAATCCACTGGTACGAAGCCGTGCTGGCCACCTTGGCGATTATCGTTTGGCACTTGTATGGAGTGATCTTCGATCCGGATACGTACCCAATGAATTGGGCGTGGTACGACGGCAAAATGTCGATCGAGCACTACGAGCATGAGCATCCGCTGGATACTCGGGCGCTGGCGGAGATCGCCAGCGAGGCATCGGGCGAGGACGCCGGGCAGAAGGATGAACAGCCAGTGGAGAAGTAAGACTCAGGCGGCGTGCAGGCGGGGTGCCGCACACCAATGGCAGGGTGAATTTCTACACTTACGAACGAAGCTTCTACCACGGCGGGGAGTTGTTGTGGTAATTTCGGAACTCGTCCCGCCTATTCCACATTGAGGTCTGTGAATGTCCGCGGAGTCGGATCACTCGAATTCTCCAAGTACATATACCAGTGGCGACAAACAGCTTTACAAGAACCCAGTCAGCCTAGCGGGCGTCGCGCTGGCAGCGGTAGCGTTCGCCAACATCGTATTCCTGGTGTTCGTCGAATTGTTCAGCCACGTGTCCAGCCCCTATCTGGGGATACTGGCATACATGGTGGCCCCGGCGATCATGGTGGTCGGATTGCTTGCGATTCCCACCGGCGTAATGATCGAGCGGAGGCGGCGGCATAAAGAGGGAGCGGACATATCGAAGTACGGCAAGCTCGACCTCAACAATCCGGCGCAGCGCAGCACGGTGGCGTTTGTGTTGGCATTCGTGGTGGTGTTCGCCATGATGAGCGCGGTGGGCAGCTACAAAGCATACGAGTTTACGGATTCTGTATCATTTTGCGGGCAGCTGTGCCACACCGTGATGCACCCGGAGTTTGTGGCGTACCAGGCATCCCCACACGCCCGCGTAGACTGCGTGGACTGCCACGTGGGATCGGGCGCGAGCTGGTATGTGAAATCGAAGATGTCGGGGTTACGGCAGGTATACTACACGGCGCTGGGAACCTACCCGCGGCCGATACCGACACCGGTACATAACCTGCGCCCGGCGGCCGACACCTGCGAGCAGTGTCACTGGCCGAAGAAATTCTGGGGGGCGCAGCTCAAGGTGTTCTCGCATTTTGGGAACGACGAGCAAAATACGCCTCGCATACTGCGCCTACTCATCAAAACCGGCGGCGGCGATCCGAGCCTTGGCCAGGGAACGGGCGGCATCCACTGGCACATGAACATTAACAACAAGATGACGTACATCGCGACCGATGAACAGCGCCAGGTGATTCCGTGGGTGCGCATGACCGACAGCAAGGGCAACGTGACGGATTTCGTAACCAAGGACAACCCACCAACTGCGGAACAGATTGACCAGGCTACTAAGCGACAAATGGATTGCATCGACTGCCACAACCGGCCCACGCACATCTTTACGTCTCCCGACTTGTCAGTGGACCGCAGCATGGTGGCGGGATCGATCGATCCAGCGCTACCATATATCAAGGCGCAGGGAGTAGAAGCGCTGACCGGCGATTACAAGACGCAAGACGAAGCGACGAAGGCGATTGCGGACAAGATTAAGAAGTACTATGCAGACAAGTATCCGCAGATTGCCACCATCAAGGCAGAGCAGATCAACAAGTCGATCGAGGAGCTGCAGCGGATCTTTTCCACGACCTTCTTCCCGGTTATGAAGGTGAATTGGAAGACGCATCCGACCAACATCGGGCACATGTACTCTCCCGGATGCTTCCGGTGCCATGACGGCAATCACGTGAGCAAGACTGGAAAGGTCATCAGCAAGGACTGCAACTCGTGCCATACGCTGCTGGACCAGGAAGAAGGATCGACGCATCTGGCGGCAATGCAGGAGCAGCAGTTTAAGCATCCGGTGGATATCGGCGACCTTTCCGCGGTGAATTGTGCGGATTGCCACACCGGTGGAGTTGGACCATAGTCGAGCAGAACTGATTACAGGAAGCACCGAGGCAGGCGAGACGTGCGCCTGCCTCTGCCTTTGCAGCAAGGTGACATGCGTCACAGGCCGGAGTGATAAGACTCACGGTTCTTTGGGTTTATCAACTCCTATTGTTAATGCAGAAGAGGCGAGTCGTAGCCGGAGTAAACGAGGAGAGCACTATGGCGGATGGGAACGGAAATTCACATCAGGGAACCGAAAAAACGTTCAAGCCGCGTCTGATTTTCTGGGAGGTGACGAAGGGATGCAACCTGCGCTGCATCCACTGTCGCGCGACGGCCACGGAGTTGATGTCGCCGAACGACCTGCCAACCTCCCGAGCTTTGAACATCATCAAGCAGATTGCAGATTTTGCGAACCCGATCCTGGTGCTGAGCGGCGGCGAGCCCCTGTATCGTCCGGACATTTTCGACCTGGCGGAGTATGGGAATTCTCTGGGCCTGAGGGTTGCACTTGCAACCAACGGAACCCTGGTCACCAAGGACGTGGCCGACAAAATTAAACAAGCGGGCATCAAGCGCGTTTCCATTTCGCTGGACGGCTCCGATGCAGCAACGCATGATTCGTTCCGCGGGATTCCAGGGGCATTCGACGCAGCCGTTTACGGCATGAAGAACCTGCAAGACGTCGGCGTCTCCGTGCAAATCAACACGACTATTGCGCGGCACAACGCGCACCAATTGCCGGCGGTGCTCGATCTGGCGCGACAACTTGGCGCGGATGGGCTGCACACCTTCCTGCTGGTGCCGGTGGGCTGCGGCGTGGACATCGCGGCAGAGCAGATGGTTCCTCCGGACGAGTACGAGCAGATGTTGAACTGGTTTTACGATCAGTCTTTGGCAGGGGACATAGAATTGAAAGCAACCTGCGCGCCGCATTATTTCCGCGTCGCGCGACAGCGGCGCGCGGCGGACCGCCGCGCGGGCAAATTCGTTTCGAAGGCGCCTATTGCGCATCATCCGCCGAGCGCCGGACATATCGGTCCAACCGAAATGACGATGCCGGGCTCGACCGGAATTTCTCTGAAACCGGGTGAAGGCCAACCTGCAGGGCATACGGGACATCCGGGCGGACACCCGAGCGACATGAATGCGATGACGAAGGGGTGCCTGGCTGGGACTGGAGTGTGCTTCATCTCGCACGAAGGAGAGGTGTTTCCGTGCGGGTATCTCCCCGCCCTGGCAGGCGATCTGCGGACCCAGAGCTTTGCCGACATCTGGACGAACTCAGTGGTGTTCAACGAACTGAGAGACGACGACAACTTGAAAGGGAAGTGCGGTTGCTGCGAGTTCCGCCATGTGTGCATGGGCTGCCGAGCACGCGCCTTTGCCGCCTCGGGAGATTACCTTGCGGAAGAACCGTTCTGTGTGTACGAACCGGGCACTTCGGCGAAGATGATCCAGGGGATTGCCGAAGCCAAGAAGTAAAGAATTGTTTGGGCTATTCTCCTCCTACTTATTCCGGGTCCCCAAAGGGACCCGGTCTTTTTGCTTAGACCGACCGGTCTTCCGGCTGCCGGGAAGAATTGGTGTAGAGTCGAGGCGGAGAGGCAGTACATTGCAGAATCCCAGAATCGAGGCAATGGTTATTCCCCGCGAACACGGCGCCTGGGGAATGATGCTGGTCCCATTGGCTACCGGGGCGGTCGTAGCAAGCAGACAGGGCCGCAATTTCGATTCGTTGGGGTTGTTTCTGGTAGCGGCAATCGCATTGTTTTGGATGCGGACCCCGGTTGAAGCGTGGCTGGGAACAACCGCTATCAAGGCGCAAACGTCAGCTGAGCGCGCGATGGTGATTCGCGCGGCCTTTGGCCTGGCGGTACTCGCGGCGGCTGCAGTTGCGGCGTTGTTTGCTCAGGGTTTATGGCGAGGGCTATTGTTCATCAGCGCGATTTCAGCGGCGTCGTTTGCCCTGCAAGCGCTGATCAGGCGCGCCGGCCGAGCGGCACGGATGCCAGCGCAGATCATTGGAGCCCTGGGGCTGACCTCCACAGCCGCAGCCGCGTATTACGTCATGGCCCGACGGGTCGACCGCATCGCCCTGGCGTTGTGGCTGGCGAACTGGATGTTTGCTGGAGACCAGGTCCATTTCGTGCAAGTGCGAATGAAAGGCAGCAGGCTTGGGTCGTTTGCGGAAAAGGTCCGGCAGGCTCCCGGATTTCTTGTGGGGCAAGCGCTGCTTTTGGTCGTGATCGTTGCCTTGGCCGGGCGCGGAGCGTTTCCCAAACTCGCGGTGCTGGCATTTGTCCCGGCGATCCTGCGCGGTTTCGTCTGGTTCGTGCAGGTGTCCAAGCCGCTTGACATACACAAGCTAGGATTTTCGGAGCTGAGACAAGCGCTGTTGTTTGGAGTCTTGTTGTGCGCGTCGTTTCTGCTGTGATCAGCGTTCTCGTTGCGTAGTGCTGACGTTCTCCGGTACGTTCTGTGCCACCGAAGCGCTGCGGACTTCGGTCTTACGCTGCGGCTGGACGAGAATCACTTCCCCGGGCATCACATAGCCAAGGCGCTCCCGCGCTTCTTTGATGATCGTGTTGGGATCGCTTTGCAGCTTCCTGACGCTGTTCTCTAACTCCTGGTGCTGCTGGTTGGCTTTCTCGATTTCATTTTGCAACCGCTGGTATTCCACACGCTTCGCACGCCATTCCACGGTGCCGTTGGCGCCGAAGACCACCCTATACCCCACGACAACAACCACGCATGCGAGGCCCGCCAAGGCGCAAAATCGGCCTGCGCGGCGAATCCACATCGCGAGTTTTGTCCGGCGTTGCATACTTCCCAAACTTGGGATGCCGTAGCGGCAGTTTCGGGCAATCCTTCAAGTATTACTGCAAGAGTTGCCGAAGCCGCACACGTCTCACAACAGCTAGTGAACTTCGGAATGAAAAGTGGTACAAGCGAAGAGCAAGCGAAAGTCGGCGGGGAACCTCGTTCAGCAATAGTGAAAGGAGTCGTTTGACCACTGAGACGCAGAGGTACAAAGTCATTCACGTTTCATTTGAAACGTTGCGCGTTTTTATGACCGGATGCGCGTGAGACTGCTCGATTGGTGATGTCCAACAAGGGAAAGGGAAATGCGTCTGCCATCGCGATGCATACCGGTGCTAGAGTCGGAGTTACAGAACACGGGAGTTTTCGCGATGAACGGTGCGCGGATTGTATTAACGTCGATTGGTGTTTATGAGCGGGCAGATAAGCTCGCACATGAACTGGTTGAGCGCGGACTGGCAGCGTGCGTGAACATTGTCGGTCCGATTCGTTCGGTGTACCGATGGAAGGGCAAGGTGGAGAATGAGCAGGAGTATCTGCTGATAATTAAGACGACGGCAGCTCGCGCGCAGGAACTCGGAGCTGTGTTTGCCGAGTTACACTCGTACGAATTGCCGGAGCGGGTCGAGATCGAGATCGCCGGCGGCAGCGCGGACTACCTGGAGTGGTTGGGGCAGTTGGGAACAGAGAGTCAGTAAGACAGAAGCAAGCGCAAGTCGCGGACGTTGTTGCCGGTGGGGCCGGTGACAAGGGCATCGCCGATCGCGTCCAACAATGGGAATGCGTCGAATCGGGCCAACGCTTGTGAGGGATCGTGTCCCGCATAGTTTGCCCGGGCGACCGTCGTACCGTCGATGAGTGCGCCCGCTGCCGGGCTGTTGCCGTCGACGCCGTCGCTACCGGCGCTGAGAACGGCGATCGATTCTCCCCGGATCTGTTCCGCACAGTACAGGGCGAACTGTTGGTTGCGTCCGCCTGTCCCGGAATGACTTTCTACCTTCACGGTGACCTCACCGCCGGAAATCAGACAGACGCGGTCGTGCTGTCGGCCGAGTCCGCGAAGTTCCTTCAGCAGGTGATCGGCCGCAGTAGCATAGTCCCAGTCGTCGCAGGAGTTGTCGATGGCGACGAAGAAGCCGAGCGAGGTGGCGAGTTCGGCGGCTGCATTGACTGCGGTCTGATTGGAAAGCAGTGTGACGAACTGGCTACGAGCGAACGCGGCGTCGCCGCGCTTGGGGGTTTCCTTGAGAACCTGCTGCTCGAACACGGCGCGCACGCGCTCGGGAAGCTGCGGCATCAGGTTGTAGCCCTCGGCGATGGCGTAGCAGTCCGCGACAGTGCTGGTGTCGGGCATGGTGGGGCTGGAGGCGAGCGCGTCGAGCGAGCCGTCGGGGACGTCGGAGACAAGCAGGGATATCTGCGTGGCAGGCGCTGCGGCCTGCGCCATGCGTCCACCCTTGATGGCGGAGAGGTGTTTGCGGATGGCGTTGATCTTCGCAATGGGCGCGCCGGAATGCACAAGCGCACGGTTTACTGCGATGATATCTGACAATGTCAGAGACGGGTCGAGTGGAAATTCGGCGATGGCTGACGCGCCTCCGCTGATGCAGAAGAGCACAAGTGAATTCGGAGGAAGTGAGTGCAGCAGGGTAAGAATTGCCTCTCCCGCGCGAAGCGACTCTTCGTTCGGCATGGGGTGTCCGCCGGCGAAGTAGATCAGGTCGGCCACGGGATCGTCGGGCGCCACCGGACACGAGACGATGCCACCCAAAGGGATCGGCGCGATGCGGCCAAGCGCCTGGGGCATGGTGTGCCCGGCTTTGCCGATGGAGATGAGGACTACGCGCGAGTAAGTGGACAGATCGTAGCGATCGCCGTCGATGTCGAGGATGCTGTCGGAAAACGCGACGCTTCGCGCAAAGGCGCGCGGGATGCTGCATTCGGCGAGCGCGTGATCGAAGATCTTGTGCGCGGCGGCGCGCAGTTCCGGCAGCGAGTTGGACGGTGCCGTCATGCGGTGCCTAGCAGTTCTTGCAGCCAGCTTTCGATAGTGAGGCGCATTTCGTCGAGATGTCCATCGAAAAAGTGGTCGCCGGGAATGAATACCAACTCCTTGGGGGCGGCGGCGGAGGCGACGACTGCTTCGAGGGCCTGATCCGGTCCGAACTGGTCGTGGTTACCGCTGAGGAAAAGCTTGGGCTTGGCGCATTGCGCGAGAAATTTGTACGAATACAAGCGGTCGTCGGCTTCGACGGGCGTGCCCAGCGAGATGAGCGCGTGGACGTCTGGATCGGGACAGGCTGCCCGCAAGCCGCGAGCGGCGCCGAAGGAGAATCCGGCGAAGATGATCGGCAAGCTGAATTCGCGCTTGAGCCACTCGAGTGCGGCTTCGACGTCGCGGACTTCATCGCGGCCGTCGTGCACCCCTTGGCTGAGCCCGGTGCCGCGAAAGTTAAAGCGAAGCACAGGAAAGCCGAATGAGTGAAGGGCCTTCATGGCATGGAAGACGACTTTGTTGTGCATGGTTCCGCCGAAGAGCGGATGCGGATGGGCGACGACTGCCGCGTGCGTGGCGTTGGGCGAGCCGACGTTGAGCAGAGCTTCGAGGCGGCCGGCGGGGCCGTTGAGAAACAGCGTACGAATTGCAGCGTGATTGGAAGGCATACGAGGGACGAAACCCGATGATAGCAATTCGCGATATCTTGGAGGCGCGGCGGGTTCATAACCCGAGGAGCCATCATGATTCGTTTTGGAATTGCTGGATTCGGATTACATGCCGTGAAACGGCTGATGCCTGGATTCGCAAGGGCGAAGAACTGCACGGTCGTAGCGCTGACGCGACGCAATGGAGAAAGTGCACGCGACTCGGCGCGTGAGTTCGGAATTCCGCATGCGTTCGCGACCACGGCGGAGTTGTGCGCATGTCCGGAGGTCGATGCGGTGTTCATCGCCACTCCGGATGCGTTGCACCTGGCAGATGTTCTCGTGGCGGCGAAGCACGGCAAGCACATCTTGGTGGAAAAGCCGATGGCGATGAATGCCGATGAAGCGCGGCAGATGGTAGACGCAGGGCGTGCAGCGGGCGTGACGCTCGGCGTGGCGCATGTGATGCGTTTTGAATCCAGCGTCCGCTGGTTTCGTAAGAAGGTCGCGGCCGGGGCGATCGGCAGGCCTGTGCTCGCACGAGCTGCGTTTGTTGCTCCCCTGCTGCACAGCGCGCGGGCTTGGATTGACGATCCCATGCTGGCGACGGGCGGGCCGTTGGCCGACATTGGTGTGCATTGCCTCGACACGCTGAAGTATGTACTAGGCGCCGAGGTGCGGAGCGTGATGGCGCAGGCGCATTACGACGCGCACTGGTCGGTCGAAGCGTCGGGCACGGCTCTCTTCGAGTTTGAAGGCGGAGTGCTGGGAACGATGTCAGTGTCGGCGCGAGCAGCCTATCAGACGCTGCTTGAGGTCACTGGCGAGGATGGATTGTTGTCGGCAGTGAATGCGTTGACCGTGGAAGCCCCGGTGACGGTCGAACATCGTTGCGGATTTAAACTCGTGGAGCGCAATGAGGTTTCGAACGCTGACGCCTACACGGTCCAGGTGGAGGAGTTCGCGGCGGCGGTTGAAGGTGGCCACGCATTTGCGGTTCCGGGAGAAATCGGTCTGGCAAACCAGCAGGTTCTTGACGCGATCTTTCGCAGCGTGCAGAGCGAGAAGTCCGAGCGTCCGTAAAAGTACATCCCGATTCGCGCGACAGACCTGCCCGCACTACCTCGTGTATCCTGAGACCTCACGCATGCCAGCATTCCCCGGACTCTCTGCCCGCCTTCGCCCGTTCTTTGCTCTTCTCGTTGTGCTGGGCGTGCTGCTAGGTGCAGCAGCGCAAACCGCTCCGCAGACCGAGCAAACGCCCGCCCAGCCACGTCCTCCTCACGCCGCCGAACCTGAGCAGCATCCAACTCCACCCACCTCCGTCACCGACAACGAAGCCTCGAAACCAATTACCAAGGCCGAAGCGAAGGCGCTCTTTAGGTCGGTGGATGAAATCCTGGATTTCGTGAGCCACGACACAGGCCTGCCCGTCAAGCACAAGGTGAAGCGCAAGCTCATTACTCGCAAGCAGGTCGAGCGCTACGTTGCCAAAAATCTGGAGAACGACCAGAACGCACAGCGACTCGAGCGCGAGAAACTTGTTCTCGTCAAGTTCGGCATGATCCCGCCGGATTACGATCTGCATGCGGAATTTCTCAAACTGATGCAAGAGCAGGTCGCGGCGTTTTACGATCCAAAGACCAAGACTGTCAACTTGCTCGATTGGGTGCAACCGGAATTGCAGCGTCCGGTGCTGGCGCACGAACTGACGCACGCGCTGCAGGACCAGACGGTTGGGTTATCGAAGTGGCTGCGCGCCGGCGCCAAGCAGCGGGGACAGCTTCCGGATGAGCAGGAAGAGGTGGTCGAAGAAGCGCAGGCGGCACGAGAAAACGTGAGCGAAGGCCAAGCGATGCTGGCGATGCTCGACTACACTCTGGCGCCCTCCGGCCTCGACGTGCTCAAGGCGCCGGAAATCGTCGACGCGATGCGCGCGTCGATGACGAGCGGAACGGACTTGCCGGTGATCGCGGCAGCGCCGATCTACCTGCGCGAATCAATCTACATGCCGTACACCTTTGGCCTTGACTTCGCGCGCGAAGTACTAACCAGGCGCGGCCAGCAGGCGGCATTTCTGGGCGCATTGCAGCGTCCTCCGGTGGACACGCTACAGATAATGCGTCCGGAGCAGTATCTCGATGACAAGCTGGTTGCGCCGCTTGCCACACCCGAGCTCAACGCGCTGATCGGCCCCGACTATGAGCGCTACGACTTCGGCGGCATCGGAGCTTTCGACATCTACCTCATCACGCGACAATACGATCCCAAGGGCAATGCGAAGCAATACTATCCGCACTGGCGCGGCGGCTACTACCTGGCGGCGCACGACGTCCACTCGCCGCAGAACCAAATAGCCCTGGTCTTCGTCACGCAGTGGGATTCGCCGCAGGCGGCGCGGGATTTCGCGCACATGTATCGCGACTACATTCCCACACGTTATCCCGGTGCGTCTCGCCTGCCGGATTCATGTCCAGTGTCGAAGGACGAGCCGGAGTGCAGTGGCCAGGAGTGGGAGACTTCCAGTGGACGCGTACTGGTCGAGATTCAAGGCCAACGACTCCTGGTTCTGGAAGGGTTAAACCAGACCGTCACGCAACGAGCCCGGAAGGGACTGCTGCAATCGCCACGAAACTGAGCGGCCTGTCTGTTCTTTCCGTGAACATCCATCGGTGTTGCATGTCACAAAGCCCCGTGACATAAGTATTACAATGCGTTTCCCGCAAACTTGTTAGTCTTGCCTTGGCCCCACGTGGGCATACCCATCTCAAGAGGTCTCATGGTTCGCCAAGACAAACGCATTAACTGGATCACCTCTACTTTTATGGTGCTCTTTCACATCGGCGCGGTGGCCGCCCTGTTCATGTTCAGCTGGACGGCGTTGGGCGTCGCCATCTTCCTCTACTGGCTGGCTGGCAGCTTCGGTATCGGGCTGGGCTATCACCGGCTGCTCACGCACCGCGGATTCAAGTGTCCCAAGTGGTTTGAGTATTTCCTCACTGTTTGCGGAGCACTGGCGCTCGAGGGCGGTCCGATTTTCTGGGTAGGTACGCATCGCTTGCATCACCAGATCACCGATAAACCCGGTGATCCTCACAGCCCGCGCGACGGCGGCTACTGGGCGCACATGGGCTGGATCATGAGCGGCGAGCCGATGCACAACAAGATCGAGGCGCTCCTGCCTTACGTTCCCGACCTCCGCAAAGACAAGTTTCAGGTTTGGATCAGCGAGTGGCACTGGGTGCCGATGGTGGTGCTGGGGCTGATCCTGCTGGCGATCGGCGGATGGCAACTGGTGTTCTGGGGCATTTTCTTGCGGACCGTGTTCCTGTTGCACTGCACATGGTTGGTGAACTCGGCTACGCACATGTGGGGTTCGCAGCGGTTTGCCACCGGCGACGACTCGCGCAATCTGTGGTGGGTAGCCCTGCTGAGCTTCGGCGAAGGCTGGCACAACAATCACCATGCCCATCCCCAGTCGGCGCGGCACGGGCTCGCCTGGTATGAGATCGATTTCAATTGGTACCTCATCAGTCTGTTCCGTGCGATGGGCATCATTTGGGACGTCAAGCTGCCCAGGCTGCGCGAAGCGCGCCTTCAACCTGTAGCGCAGGCGGAACCGGCCTATAGCGGCGACTGACGGCGCTGCACAACACGTTTGCACAGACGGCGCACCCCGCGCCGTCTTTCTTTTTGTGGTGCTATGCTTCGAGGGGAAGCCTGATGCGTATCAGCAGCCGCCACAGAACTATCGCCTTCGCCGTCACTCTCGGTGTGCTGGTGGCCGCCGTGGCGCTGGTGCTCAACATCAGTTGGATCGTTCTCAACTGGCGCGAAGTCGTACCGCTCATTCTCGGTGTTTTGTTTTTCGGATTTATCATCGCCGGAGTGATTCTCAACACGATCTTTCTGGTGCGCGAGGTGCGACGCAACGAGCAGCAGGACAGCTTCCTCAACGCCGTCACACACGAGCTGAAGACGCCGATCACTTCGATCCGCCTGTACCTGGAAACACTGGAGCAGAGGCCGGTCGACGACGCCAAGCGCCGGGAGTTCTATCAGATCATGATGGATGACACGCAGCGCCTTATGGGCACCGTGGAGCAAGTGCTCCGTGCCGCGCGCGTGACGCAGAAGAACGCTGTGCTACATAAATCGGAGATCGAAGTGGGTCCGCTGGTGCAGGATGCGGTGGACCTGGTCCGCGTACGCCATCACCTTTCCCCCGAAGCGCTGTTGTGGGAATTGGACGGTCGCCCCGCCGAGCGACTCAGCATAGCCGGCGACCGCGAAGAACTGTCGGCTGTATTGTCGAATGTCCTCGACAACGCGGTAAAGTACTCCCCTGGGGACCCACGGATCCGTGTGGAGGTTTTGACGCCGGACCTGAACTTCGTGCAGATCCGCGTACAGGACAACGGCATCGGCATTCCGTCGGGCGAGCTGAAGAGAGTATTCAAACGTTTCTACCGCGTTCTGACCCCGGGCTTCGCACAGGTGAAGGGAAGCGGGTTGGGACTGTTTATCGTGCGCGCTATCATCAACCGCCATGGCGGCAAAACTTGGGCCGAGAGCGACGGCACCGGCAAGGGCACTAGGGTCACTATTGAGCTTCCCAGATACCAGCGATGAGCGCACGGATTCTGGTCGTTGAAGACGAAGAACATCTCGCACTCGGGTTGAAATTCAACCTCGAATCCGAAGGTTATCAGGCGAGAGTTGCAGGCGACGGCGAGGCGGCGCTCGATCTATTGCTGAACCAGCGTCAGGAATTCGATCTGCTCGTGCTCGACGTGATGCTTCCCGGCAAGGACGGCTTTAGTGTCGCAGCCGAGTTGCGCAAAGCAAATCAATTTATTCCCCTGTTGATGCTCACCGCGCGCGGCCGGCCTGAGGACGTCCTGAAAGGCTTCGCCGCTGGGGCCGATGACTATCTGCCCAAGCCGTTCGACCTCAATATTCTTCTGGCGCGAATCCAAGGCCTCCTGCGGCGAAAGGAATGGATCCGTAGTTCGTTGGCCAAGTCCCTGCAGGCGCCCGAAGCTGAGCCTTTCGGCACGACTGCGCCGGAAGAATTCGAGTTGTTTGAATTTGGCGGGCGGCAGGTGGACTTCGCCACGCTGGAACTCCGTGCGAATGGCAGGATCTTCCGCCTGACTGTGATGGAGGCCGAACTGCTGCGCCACCTGATTCGCAACAGCGGCAAGGTGGTGTCGCGCAAGCAGATTCTCGAACAAGTGTGGGGCCTCCATGAAGACACCGACACCCGCGCCATCGACAACTTCATCGTCCGGTTGCGTAAGTACATCGAGCGCGATCCGTCGAATCCGCGGCACCTGCTCACCGTGCGCGGCGTCGGCTATCGATTCGTGCCGTCTCCCGAAGAGAAGTACTGATTCACATCGCAATGTCCCCTTGCTACAGAGTGCCGTGCGGAGCTTGATTGCCGCTTGGCTGTTGCTGCCGTACACTGCATAGTCGCTCTAGATTCGTGCAACGAGGCACAGCTCGTAATACCAAACTGATTGAGGTTCCTTCGATGAAAGCGATCCGTGGATTGGTGCTGTTGATTCTTGTTTCCGGTCTGATTACTCCGAGTTACATAAGTGCACAAGAGAGTATGTCAGTTACCATCAGCGCTGCGACGCCAACCGGCGCTCCGGAGACCGGTCTGACCAAAACGGATTTCAAGGTTCAGGATTCTGGGAAGGAGAGACCCATCACTTCATTCGTCGCTCCGAATCCGCATGCCGCGGCTCCCGCGAAGCTCCCGCCCAACGAATTTAGCAACATTCCGGATGTTCGCGAGACCGGTGGTGCTGTTTTTGTGGTGCTCGACACGGCCCACACGCTCTATATCGACGAGGGCGAGACACGCGCGCAAATCCTCAAGTTCCTGGCCAACGCGGCGCAAGCCAAGCGGGCTGTAACTCTGGCGATCCTGAGCGAGAAGGGTTTTCGTGTCTATCACGATTACAGGTCCGGCTCGGATCTCCTGATGGCTGCGCTGATCAAGGCGGGCTTAGGCAGTACGAAGGGCGCAACACTGCCTGCCGGGGTAAACGAAGCTGCGGTAAGTGCTGAGGCCGAACGCCTCACCGCATTCAGTAAAGGCGAAGGGTCGAACGCATCGCCGCGCGAACGAATGCAGATGATAGTGGACCTCCCGATGCGCATGTTTCAAGAGGTTGGCCTCGCCGCCGCCGGTCTGCCCGGCCGCAAGATGCTGGTATGGGTCACCAATGACGTGCCATTCGACATCGATCCCAAAACGAAGCAGTTCAAATCGCCCGTCGAATCCAGCCACGGCGTGTCAGTGGGCGGAGCCACCGTGGGTGGGACCAAGGACGCGCTCAGCACCGCCGAGGTGAAAAACATCATGCCGATCTGGCGGCGCGGCGTTCGCGCTCTGTTCGATGGCGGCGTGTCGGTATATCCGGTTGAGGTTCGCGGCTCTTCGGCCGCCGGCGCTGCCTCCTTGTCGATCGATACCATGAAGACGCTCGCGCAACTGACCGGTGGCAAGGCCTTCTATGGCAGCAACGACCCATTCCCCGACATCCTTTCGATTGCGGCCACCAACACCGCCGGATACACCCTTGGTGTGGGCAACGACTCAAGTACCGGGAGCGATTTCCACCCTGTCGACGTTTCGGTTAGTCACCCCAACATCCAATTGAATCAGTCCGCCGGATATTTCCCACACGAAGGAAATCCCAAGTCGCGTGCCGGGCAGGAAGTTGGATTGGCCATGAGTTCTCCGCTGGAATTCACCGGCGTCCTCTTCCGCATCACGGTTGCCGGAATGGAAGACGGTTCTGCGGGGAAGAAGAAAGTCAACCTGGTCATCACCCTGCCGGGCAATTCCGGAATCCTCAATGAAGCCGCGGGCTCCGTTAACGTAGGCTTCCTCGCCGAGGCCACCAATGCCTCCGGCCAAAAAATCGGCACCATGAACGAAGGCGCGGAGGGAAAGTTCCCTCCAGACGCCGTCGCACAGATCAAAGAATTGGGTTTCCAATTGAAACGTTCCTTTGAAGTGTCGCCCGGCGAGTGTAGCGTTCGCTTCCTCGTCCGCGATAACCAGACCGGCCGCACCGGTGACTTGATCTTTCCGCTAACCGTGAAGTAGGTGCGGTCAACGCGCCCGTGCCAGTACCAACGTTACGTCATCTGGCTGCTCATTGCCGCCGATCCAGTCGCTTACCGCACCAGTGAGCACCTCACTGATGCGCGCCAGCGGCTGTGTGCGATGAGCGAGGATGATCTCGATCAGCCGCTCCTCGCCAAACTCCCCGAATTCGTTTTCCGGCTCGGTGATGCCGTCGCTGAACGCCACAAAGATGTCCCCGGGATGCATCGGCAGGCGGACTTCGTCGTACGTTATGTTGTCGAACAGGCCTACCACTGTGCCGCAGACATCCAGCCGCCGCACGTTGCCGTCTTGGCACAAGACGATCGGCGGCAAATGCCCGGCATTGGAGTAGGTGAGCACGCGCGATCCGCCGTCGTAGCACCCTAGGAACATCGTGGCATACTTCTCCGGCGGAGTCGATCGATAGATCTGGTAGTTCAGCGTCGACATCAGCGACCCGGGCGCGCATTCTCCCTGCGGAAGATCCAGCGGGAGGCATGGCGCGCCGGGAACGAGGTTCGCCGGGAGCAGTGCCGGCTCCATCGCGTGCTGCGGCTCCAGTGAGTAGGCCCGCACGAACGCATGCACTGTCGCCATCAACAGCGCCGCGGAAATTCCCTTGCCGCTGATGTCACCCACGGCCAGCATCAGGCGCTCATTGCGCAGAGGTATGAAGTCGTAGTAGTCGCCGCTCACTGTGCGCGCCGGGCGGCAGACTCCGTGAACCTCCAGCGACCCCAACCCCGACGCTTGCCCGGGGAAAAGCAGCGCCTGCACTTCGTGGGCGATGGCCAGCTCGCTCTCCAGCCGTTGTTTTTCCTTTTGCTCCGACATCAGCTTCGACAGCGACGCCGACATCGAGTTGAACGACTCCTCGAGCGTCGCCAGTTGGTCACGATCGCGCACCTGGATGCGGTGCGAAAAATCGCCCGCGTTGACATGTTGCGTGGCCGTGTAAAGCTCAGCCACCGATTTCGTCATACTCCGTGTAAGCCGGATGCCGATATACAGCGCGATCAGCTCGATAAAGCCGAGAAAAATTGCGATGCCTGCGAGCGCCTGAACGAAGATGCCCGTGTTCTTGCCCAGCGTACTGAACAAGACGTCGTACAGAATCGACGGTCGGCTTACCACGACAATGGCGCCGGAGTGTTGCTCGCCGGTCTGCCAATCTGTCGCATTGAAGAGCGTCCACCAGCGAAATTCGGGGTCGAAGCTCGTGGTGGCCGGCTTAAGCGTGCCGGCCGATACGTTTTGCGATGTGCTCGTGACGTCTTTGCCTGAAATGCTGACGGTGGACTTCGATCCCCCGAGATCAAACGTGACAGTGTCTTTCGGCTGCGATGACAGCCCCTTGCCGCCACTCTCCGCTTCGCCCGGAGCCGCGACCACCGGCGGATAGAGATCGATCGACCCCAGTCGTGCCGCCTGCTGCAGAATCTCGGAGGTGATCGGCACATTCGAAATTACCGTGAGCGGATGGGGACCGGTCGTGATCATCTTCACAGCCCGCATGTGCAGACGGCCCGCATCCATCACAAATCCGCTCATGTCGCCATGCACTGCGTCAGGCAGCTTCTGATGTACCTCCAAGGTTCGTCCGCCTCGCTCGACCATGAAACCATGCTCGCCGATCAGTACCGTGATCGTCCGCTGGTGGAAGGCTTCGTCGCTGGCGGTCGAAATCTCTGCTGCCAGCTGCGATGTGAGCTTCCCTTGCAGTTCCAGATTGCGCAACTGCGACGCCAGCGCATTGTTGGCTGCTGTCAGATGTTGCAGCTCGATATCCAGATCGGAAAGCGCAACGTAAGTCGCAAACTGTCCCGCAAACAGGTACGCCGCCAGCAACACCATCGAGAGCAGCAGGATGATCGGAATAACGCCGATAAAAACGTATGTGACGATGAGGCGGTTGCGTAGCCGCCACAATAACCGCTGCCGCACCCATCGATATCCGCGCAGCACCACACATACTGCGAAGACATATGTGACAAACGTCGCCCAGCCGCTGAGCATCGTTCCGCTCGGCGCACGAGTGATCAGCTGCAGCGTCTCCAGAATGAGGGCGAGAACGCCGAACCACAACGTGACTTTCCCCAATTTGCTGGCAGGATGCAAGGCCCGCTTCAGCAGCAGACGTATCTGTTCGAATTTGGGCGAGTTCGACACGAATCGTATATTAGCTATGGAACCGTTAAGGAACCTGCGATTAAGTGACGTTTTGCAGGCGACCGCCTTCCGGCCATCCGTTAAGATGCCCTTTCCAAGAAGCGGCTTTAGCCGCTGAGGAACTTAATCAGAGTCTCCTTTACGGATTATAGATGCGACATAACAGAGCCAAGTATGGTCTGTTACGCCTCTAGCAGGATGCTGAAAAACCACTCCTAATGAAATGGGAGTTGCCCCGGCTTTGCCGGGGAGGCACCCAGAGTTGGACAGATACGGGCGTCCATCCAAGAAACTCCCAGCGTGAGCCGCGAAGCACACGCAGAGGAGAAACTGGATGGACGAGTACGAAAGCTTAAGTCACTCGAGATGGGAGTGCAAATACCACGTGGTGTTTATCCCCAAAGGGCGGCGGAAAGCGCTGTATGGGGAGTTACGGAAGTATCTGGGAGAGGTATTCCGCAAGCTGGCCGAGCAGAAGGAAAGCCGGATTGAGGAAGGGCATCTGTTGCCGGACCACGTGCACATGATGATCTCCATTCCGCCCAAGCACGCAGTGGCGCAGGTGATAGGGTTCATCAAGGGAAAGAGCGCGATTCATGTGGCGCGAGTGTACGGAGGGCGGAAGCAGAATTTTGTGGGACAAAGCTTCTGGGCGCGAGGGTATTTTGTATCGACCGTGGGTCGGGACGAAGCGGTGGTACGAGAGTACATACGCACCCAGGAGGCAGAGGACAAGCGCCTAGATCAGCTGGATATGTGGCGCTGAACGAGCCACCGTGAGGTGGCTCACAACCGCGGGGCCGCGTTAGCGACCCCGAACAGCCGCTTTGAGCGGCTCACAAACTAAAGCCCCCGGCTCTGCCGGGGGATAGTTACTGCTGCGCCCCTCCGTCCTAAAAAAGGGAATTGATCGGCACGGCTGAAGGCTCGCCGTCCCGAGCTACTCCATCCTCAGCAGCAGCACTGGCTCAACCATAAACGCGTAGTTGTTGATCTTCTCCACCGCGCGGCGGACGTTTGGCTCTGACACCGGCTCGACGGTGAAGAACAGCGACAGGCGCTCTTTGGGCGAGTGCGGTTCCTGCTGCACGGAGTCGATGTTCATGCCTTCGCGGGCAAGAGTTTCGGCGACGCGGGCGATGATTCCCGGCTCGTCGTTGACCGTCAGGCGCAAATACCATCCGGCAGGTTTCGGCTCGGAGGAGAGCTCCAGCGCGCGCGACTCGAGGAAGCCGACCACGTTCTTGGCGCTTAGGCGTCCTGCGGCCAGATCGCGCGCAATCTCCACTAAATCGGAGACAACAGCCGCTCCTGTCGCGTCGCCGCCGGCGCCGCGTCCGTAGAACATCTGCGTGCCGAGGCGGTCGCCGACGAGGAAGACAGCGTTGTTGACGTCCTCGACCTTGGCCAGCATGGAGCGGCGGCTGACGATCCACGGGCGAACGGAGAGATCGAGGCCGTGCGCCGTCTGCTCGGCCGAGGCAACGAGACGAATGGTGCGGTCGAGGCGCGCGGCGGAGCGGATGTCGACCGAGCGGATGGCGCGAATGCCGTAAGTCGGAATGCGGTTGACGTCGAGGTGTCCTCCGAAAGCCATGCGGGCGAGGATGCAGAGCTTGTCGCGGGCGTCCTGGCCGTCGATGTCGAAGGTGGGATCGGCTTCGGCGTAGCCGGCGAGTTGCGCCTCGCGGAGGGCCTGCTCGAAGTCGATGCCGCGCGACTCCATCTGGGTGAGGATGTAATTGCTGGTGCCGTTGAGGATGCCGTGCAGGGCGCGCAGGCGGTCTCCGGCGGTGGATTCGTGGATGACGCGGAGGATGGGGATGCCTCCGGCGACGGAGGCTTCGAAACCGATAGGCAGATTGCGGGCGACGGCGAGGGCGAAGAGTTCGTCGCCGTGCTCGGCGAGAAGCTTCTTGTTGGCGGTGACGACCGGCTTGCCGTGCTCGAGGGCTCCGCGGAGAAGTTGGAGGGAGTGGTCGATGCCGCCCATGGTTTCGACGATGACGTCAACGTCGGCGGCGTCGAGGAGCTCGCGCCATCCGGTGGTAATGCGCGCACCTTCGGGGGCTTCGGCCTCGGGAATTGGTTTGCGGCGGCAGACGGCGGTGACGACGAGCTTCACGCCGGAGCGCTTGGAGATGAGTTCGGAGTGGTGGGCGATGATGTCGGCGGTAGCGCGGCCGACAGTACCGAATCCGACGATGGCGATGCGGACGGTCTTCATAAGAAAGTCGCTAGTAGTTAGTGGATAGTGGTTAGTAAGAGCTGAAAAGCTATCAGCCATCGGCAATCGGCCTTCGAGGCTGCAGGGGCTAAAGCCCGGGTTATGAAAGTGTGCGTTCGGCACGACTAATGTCGTGCCTGATACGAACCTACTCTCCCAAATGCCGTGCCGCTGGCCTAAAGGCCAGCTCTACTCAATTCTGCAGCGATGCGAAGTTCCTATTGTAACTGTAACAGTTCGGTGGTGCGCTGGAGTTGACCGCAGGCGGCGTAGATGTCGCGTCCGCGAGGACGGCGGAGGAAGGTGGGGATTCCAGCGTAGATGAGGGTCTGCTGGAAAGCAGCGACGCATTCGGGGTCGGGCGTTGAGTAGGGTATTTCGGGGCCGGCGTTGAGGGCGATGAGGTTGACCTTGGCGCGCAAGCCGCGAATGAGTTCTACAAGCTCGCGTGCGTGGGCGGTAGAGTCGTTGACGCCGCCAAGGAGGACGTACTCGAAGGTGAGGCGCTCGCGGTTGCGGAGAGGGAAATCACGCAGAGTGGCGAGAAGCTTTTCGATGGTCCACTTCCTGGTGATGGGCATGACGACGGTGCGCAGCGCTTCGTTGGAGGCATTGAGGGAGACGGCGAGCTTGGGACGGATGTCTTCGGCGGCGAAGTCGGCGATGCGGGGGATGATGCCAGAGGTGGAGACGGTCATGCGCGAGGCGGGGATTCCGGCGTCGAGGACGAGTCGGCCGACGGCTTGCATGAAGTTTTCGTAGTTGAGAAAGGGCTCGCCTTGTCCCATGAAAACGAGGTTGATGCGGTCGGAACCGATCTCGACGTGCTGGTCAATGAGGACGGCGAGAACCTGTCCGGTGATTTCGCCGGGGGTGAGATTGCGGTGCAGGCCGAGGAGAGCGGTCATGCAGAATTTGCAGTCGACGGCACAGCCGACCTGGGAGGAGACGCAAATGGTGGCGCGAGTAGAACGGTTGCGAGTTGTCAGTTGTCGGTCGTTAAAAACTGCGGATTCCCCTGCTCGGATGCGCTCAAATTCGCGCATCCTCTGTCGAGACGGCAAGTCGTGGCACAGCTCGATCAGTTCCTCATCCCCCGAATCCGAGCCGTCGCCGGCTTCACCGCCGTCACCTTCGGGCATCCAGACGGTTTCGACGGACTGGCCGTCGGAGAACTGGAAGAGGTAGCGGACGGTGCCGTCGCACGATGTGAATTTCTTTTCTATCGTGGGGAAGCCGACGGAGTGGCCGAGTTGGATAAGTTTGGAACGCAGGGTAGCTGGCAAAGTAGTGAACTGATCAAGCTGCGACCACCTTTGGCGGTAAAGACCGTCTAAGAGCTGGCGAAGGCGGTAGGGAGGTTGGGCAAGACTTTCAAGAAGTTCCGTAAGCTCTTCATTAGAAAGGCTTAATAGTTCGCGTTGTTGCGGTGAAGCCATGCATCTAATATGCTAGCAACGGCAGGCAACCCGTCTTTCCGATGTCGCTTCGGGAGCCTTGCTCTCCAGCCGCGTTCATTCTATCCCAGGCTAGGGACGCGAAAGTTCAACTGGAAGCAAGGCGAGCAGTTTCGTTCATCGAAAAAGGAACTTATGGCAGCAGAAGCACTGGCGATTGCGGCCGACCGGACTATTCACCGGGAGGTCTTGCCTAACGGTATCACCATTATTACAGAGCAGATGGACCACATCCGGTCGGTGTCGCTGGGAGTGTGGTTGAAGGAAGGCTCACGCAACGAGGAACCGGAAGTTAACGGCATTTCGCATTTCGTTGAGCACATGGTGTTTAAGGGGACGACGACGCGGTCGGCGGAGGACATCGCGCGAGAAGTGGATTCCATCGGCGGGAACATGGACGCGTTTACCGGCAAGGAGACCGTGTGCTTCAACATGGTTGTGCTGGACGAGCACCTGCCCATCGCGGTGAATGTGCTGGGCGATATGGTGCTGCACCCCATTTTCGACGAAACGGAGGTTGGGCGCGAGCGGGGCGTGATCCTAGAAGAGATCAAGATGGACGAGGACAATCCGGACAGCCTGGTACACGAGATCTTTACGCAGAACTTCTTCAAAGACCATGCCCTGGGGCGGCCAATCCTCGGGACGAAGGAGACGGTGAAGAAGTTCGACCAGGCGAAGACTTTCGAGCACTATCGTCAGAAGTTTCTACCCGAGAAGATGGTGATTGCAGCGGCAGGGAATGTGCAACACACAGCGCTGATCGACCTACTGAGCAAGGAGTTCGAGACGCTGCCGAGGGGAACCAATGGCCTGCGTGACTCGACTCCGAAGGTCAACTCGCGGATAATCCTGAAGAACAAAAAGGCGTTGGAACAAGTACAGATTTGTATCGGAGTTCCGTCGTACCGGGTGAACCATGAGCGGCGATTTGTCGCGTATGTGCTGAATACGCTGCTCGGCGGAGGCATGAGTTCGCGACTATTCCAGAACGTGCGCGAGAAGCAAGGGCTGGCCTATTCGATCTTCTCGGAGCTGAGTCCGTACAAAGACACAGGTTGCCTGGCCGTATATGCGGGAACATCGAAGGACTCGGCTCTACGCGTCGTTCAGTCGGTACTGCGAGAGTTCAAGGCGATCAAGACCGGCGAGTTGACGGCTGATGAGGTGAAGCGGGCGAAGGACCAGTTGAAGGGTAGCCTGATGCTGAGCCTGGAGTCGTCAATGGCGCGGATGTCGAACCTGGCGCGGCAGGAGATGTACCACGACCGATTTATGGATATGGACGAAATCATTCAGCGAGTGCAGGATGTGACGCTGGAGGACGTAGTGGAATCGGCGAATGAGATGTTCCAGCGTGATGCAATCGCAGTAACAGTACTCGGGAACTTGACCGGGGTGAAGCTGACGCGGGAGATGCTGGAGTGTTGAATTGCATTTGTCAGTTTTCTGCAAAACTGCTGATTTGTGAGCAGCGTCTTTGACATTGGCGGTGCGGTGCAGAATAATTTTCTTCGGTGCGAAGACGAATGCGCCTTTCCTACTTCACTCCTTCTAAAGCGCGCTGCGGAGTTCGGATGAAATTCATAAACATTTCGAGGCGAAATCGCGATCGCGGCTTCACGTTGATCGAATTGCTGATCGTGGTGACGATCATCCTTATCATTGCGGCCTTCACTATCCCGAAGCTGACGAAATCGCAGATTCCGGCGCATGAGGCCTCGGCAATCGTTAGCATTAAAGCGATTGTCGCAGCCGAGACGATGTATGCTGCCAGCCATCCCGAATTGGGCTTCACAGCCGATTTGATCTCGCTAGGCGGAACATCGCAGAGCGGCGGCGAGCAGATTATCGACACCAATCTCGCCAGCGGCCGCAAGAGTGGCTACACCTTTACGTATACTCCGGGCGAGAAGGTCAACGGCGCGATCCGGTCGTACTCCATCACAGCGGTGCCGGACCAAGTGGGTACGACGGGGCAGCGGCGGTTCTTCGCGGATGAGTCGGGCGAAGTACACTACAACGCGAGTGGCCCGGCAGACACGACGAGTCCGGTGATTCAGTAGAGCAGCAATTAGCAGTTGGGTGTGTGAAAAGCCCCGGCCGGGATGCCGGGGCTTTTGCTTGGGGAAGGAATCTGAGACGAGATGCCGGCACTATGCGCCAACTTCGCAGAGTGCTTCTTCCATCTCCATCAAGCAAGGCGCAACGGGCTCGAAGCGGACCTGGAAGATCATGCTGCAAGCGGAGACTCAATGCGCGATAGAAGCGGGAAAATGGGGCGAACATTAAACCGAGTATTAATAATCCTAAGCGCGACGTCCAATAGAATAGCCCTGCCCGCAAACACCACAAATTCATCGATAGGAAATGTGATGACCGCGACGGCGCTGGCATCAATTGGCGATAAAGAGTGATGAACAGCAAGCTGCCCAAGAAGCTGTCGGAGGTGTGGATCGATCGCGACCTGAGCTGGCTCGACTTCAACTATCGTGTGCTGGCCGAAGCGATGGATGAACGTACGCCGCTGCTGGAGAAGGCCAAGTTCCTGGCGATTTTTACCTCGAACCTGGACGAGTTCTTCATGAAACGTGTGGCGGTGTTGCGGGAAGACAGCAACAACGGTCCGCTGCCGCATCTGCGGGAGAAGCTGCTGCCGATGCTAGAGCAACAGGCGGATTGTTATCGGAACACGCTGGTGCCGGGACTCGCGGAGCATGGAATTTTTTTGCGGCGTTGGGACGAGCTCAGCGACCGGCAGAAAGAAGAGGCGGGGAAGTACTTCGATTCAAATGTGACGGCGGCTCTGACGCCGCTGGTGATTGACCCGGAGCACCCCTTTCCGTTTCTATCAAACCTTTCCACTTCGCTAGCGTTCCGTCTGCAAGACCCGGAACGCGACGAGTGGCTGATTGCACGCGTGAAGGTACCGAATCGTTTGATGCAGTGGGCACCTTTGACGGCCGAGTTGAAGAAGAGCGAGCGGCTGTTCGTGCCGCTCTATGAGGTGATTCGGGGTAACATTCACAAGCTGTACAACGGAATGGATATCTCGGGCATGTCGCTGGCGCGGATCACGCGCGACGCGGAAGTGGAGATCGACGACGAATCGGCGAGCTCGATCCGCAAGCTGGTGGAAGAGTCAGTGAGGCAGCGGAGGTATGAGCCAATCTGTCGCATCGAGTTTGGACCGGGTGGCGATCGGGAGATCAGGGAGACGATACGCACGCGCTTTCAGCTGACCTCGGAGGATGTGTATGACATGAAAGAAGAGGTGGACTACACCGCCCTGTTCCAGATCGCGGCTTTACCGGTGCCCGAGCTAAGGGATCGTCCGTGGACGCCGCTGCAGCCAGCGTCGATTCCCCTCGAGGGAACCGCGATCTTCGCAGCTATGGCGGCAGGCGACCTGCTCGTACATCATCCTTACGACAGCTTCGACGGGACTGTCGAGCACTTCATCAGCACGGCGGCGAACGACCCGCAGACGGTGGCGATCAAGATGACGGCGTACCGCATCGGCGACGATACACCGTTCGTGAAGTCGCTGATTCGCGCGGCCGAGCACGGCAAGCAGGTGGCGTGCGTGATGGAGATCAAGGCTCGGTTCGACGAGGAGCGCAACCTGCACTGGGCAGCGGAACTGGAGCGGGTTGGAGCGCATGTCACGTTCGGCGTTGCGGGACTAAAGACGCACGCAAAGCTGGCATTGGTGGTGCGGCAGGAAGGCGGCGGCCTAAAGGCCTACGTACACATCGGGACGGGAAACTATCACGTGAAGACGGCGCGGCTGTATTGCGATTTCGGGCTGCTAACCTGCAATCCGGCGCTCACGCACGACGTGGTGAACCTGTTCCACTACCTTACGGGGCATGCACAGACGCCCCAGTGCGAGGAACTGCTGGTCGCCCCAAAGACCATGCGGCCACGGCTGTTGAAACTCATACATCGCGAAGCGGAGCACCACGGCGCGGGACGTCCTGCGAGAATCGTCGCAAAGATGAACCAGTTGGAGGATCCGGAGATCATTGAAGCACTGTGCCATGCGTCGGAGGCAGGAGTTCCAATCGACCTGATCGTGCGCGGCTTCTGCTGCTTGAAACCGGGCGTGACGGGGCGCACGGAGCTGATAAGAATCCGCTCTATTATCGGACGCTTTCTCGAACACTCCCGGATTCTCCATTTTTCCAATGGACAGGAGAACCCTGTGGACGGAGAGTTCTACATCGGTTCGGCGGACTGGATGTACCGCAACTTGTCGAAGCGAATTGAGGTGGTGACGCCGGTGTGGGCCACGCCTCTGAAGCAAAGATTGTGGGAAACACTCGATACCTTGCTGCGCGACCGGCGGCAGGCTTGGGTGTTGGGCAGTGACGGGACGTACGCACAACTTGGTCCGGACGGTACGACGGACGGACCGGAAGGTTTGGGCACGCATGCAACGCTGATGACTGTCGCTGAAGCCCACTGGGGCGACTAAGCCGGGCGGGTGGCGTAAGCCAATGAGAACAATCATAAGAAAAGGCCGGACTGCAAAGCCCGGCCCTGTGGGTTGTTGAGGAACTTGCGGACGACTACTCGTGCGACTTGGGGGCGTTGCCCATCAGACGGTACACGGTCGCGGTCTTCGTGCAGTTCAGCGCAATGTATTCCTCGGCAGAGTATTGCAGCGAGATGAAGAAGCACTCGGCGCGGCGCAAGGCATCTTTGCTGAGCTTGTCGCGATCCAGAAAGCGGATCTGATAGGCAAACTCGCCGATGAGCGGGCGGTGTTCGCCGCGGGTGCGCCAGATGGCCACGTTGGCCTTGCAGGCAAGTCCGTCGCCAAAGTCGAGTACGCCGATGTCTTGCAAAACTTCTTCTACGATGGTGTTGCTGACCAGGTGAATCTTTTCACCGGGCGTCTTGCGGACCTTGGCGAGCACCGGAAACAAATCGACCAATTGGTCCATGTTCTCGACGTTCTCTTTACCCATGCCGATGGCAGAACGCACAAACTGCACGTTGTGCGAGAAGAGCATTCGAACGCCACCCAAGCGCTCCTTCAGCGGCATGGCCTGGACCTTGAACTTCACGCGGTGGTCGCCGAGGATATGAGGTCGGACGTCGGTCTCGGCCGTCGTCTGCAAGTCGGTGTGACGAAACTTAAAGACGATTTCCGGCTCGCCGATGGGGAATCCGTCTTTGTAGGCGATGCGGCGACGCAGGATGAAGGCGTTGTTGTAAAGCCGGAAGTCGTCGGTATCGATGAAGATGACTTCGCGGAGCTTGACGGGCTGGGAATCGAAGCCGGCGAGGCTGTATTTGACGCCGTGCTGTTTGGCAGGATCCTTAAAGACCTTACCGAAGTCGAAGAAACTCTCGCGGGAGTGGAATTTATTGGGGCGCAGGATGAGCTTGCAACAGATATACTCGGGCGAGTGGATGGGCATGCCATCGGCATAAACACCGGGTTTGAGTTGCGGCACTCGGCCAACCCAGCTTTCTGTGATCGGCTGGCGAGCCTTGTTGAGCGCCGCGGCATCTCCAACGATAGCCGGTGCGGACAAGGGGGCCTTTGCGGGTGTCGGCATGGTGGACTTCTTCTTCGCTTTGGGAGCTTCATTCGTGAGGGTCGGCATGGTCGATCTCAACTTGATGACGCTTGCGCGGAATTAGTAGCGTTGCTACCGAGCGATTGTATATCAAATTTTGTAACCGATTATTCATCGTCGCAGGGCTCTCTCCGGCCGGGCAGATCTCGGACCATGCTGCGGCGAGGTGCAAACGATAGAAATCGAATAAGATCGGTGGAGGATGTCTGTCCCGTCGGTTCCGCGCTTTCTCGTGTCTTTTTTCGTGCCGCTGCTCATCACTTGCACCCCGCTGCCGGGTCAGGTCGATGTTCACTCGATCGCCGACAAGGTTGACCAGCACTACAACCAAATGCGGACCATGGTGGCGGAGTTCACCGAGTCGTACTCCGGGGCAGGCATCAACCGCCACGAAAGCGGCACGCTGGAGCTAAAGAAGCCCGGGCGGATGCGCTGGGACTACACCGAACCGCGTCCGAAGATGTTTCTCACCGATGGCAAGACGGCTTGGTTTTACGTGCCGGGAGAGCGCCAGGCGCGCCGCGCCGCAGTGAAGGAGATTAGTGACTTGCGTTCGCCCTTGCGGTATTTGCTGGGGAAGACAAAGCTGCAGAAGGAGTTTGAGGGGCTTGCCATTAATGCAAATGCCAAGCCTGTGAATCCTGACAGCATTGTGCTGAAAGGTGTGCCAAAGTCGATGCAGGATCGAGTGTCCGAGGTGACGCTGGAGGTCTCGCCGCAGGGGCTAATTAATCGGATCGTAGTGGAGGAGATGGACGGTTCGGTGACGGAGTTTCGCTTTCTTCAGCAGAAGGAAAACGTCCAAATCAGCGACGTGCGGTTCAGGTTTGTGCCGCCGCCGGGTGTCGAGGTTGTGCAGGGGACGGAGTTGGTGCAGTAGCGATTGGCTCTCGGCGCATGGCAACTAGGTTCCGGCAAATTGGAGTCGCCGCCTGTACCGGCCTAAAGCGTACTGGCGATGAATGTTAGACTACCGGATGGAAGGGCCACTTCCGTCTAATCCGAGGAAACCAGAGCGATGGCCGAATACATGATTCGGATGGCCAACGAGCGAGGCCACATCATGGAGCAAGTGGAGCTGGGGAACTCGGAAGGGGAAGTGCGTGATCGCTTTGCCCAGCAGGGGTTTCTGGTCTATTGGGTCAAGCCCAAAGGACTGCTGTCGACCGACCTTCGGCTACCCCGCCGACGAAGAATCAAGCAAGACCAATTCGTCATCTTTAATCAACAGTTTGTGACGCTGATTCACGCCGGCCTGCCCATCATCCAGGCTATCGAGCTACTGATGAAGCGGCAGCGCAACTCGTTCTTTCGCACCATCTTGCACGATGTACGCGACCGGGTGCGAGGGGGCGAGCTACTGTCCGAGGCGTTTGCGGCGCAGAACGTTTTTCCAAAGGTCTATACCACGACGCTGCTGGCGGGCGAGAAATCAGGCAACCTGGAAGAGGTGCTGGGGAGATACATTGCATTTCAGCGGCTGGCGCTGAGCTTTCGCAAGAAGTTAGTGTCGTCGTTGGTATATCCGGTGCTGCTGATCGTGATGCTGGTGGTGATGCTGACGTTTCTCATTACGTACGTGGTGCCACAGTTTGCCAGCCTTTACAACCAGCTCGGCGTAGAGCTGCCACCCATGACGATGTTCATGCTGTCGATCGGCACCAATGCGCAGAAGTATGCGCCGTGGGTGGCGGCGGCGCTGGTGATTGCGGGATTCCTGGTTTGGCGATGGATGAAGGGCGATGCAGGAGCCACATATGTGGACCGTATCAAATTGAAGACGCCAATGCTGGGCGACATCTGGTTGAAGTACCAGGTTGCGGTGTTCTCGCGTATGCTCTCAACTCTGCTCTCGGGCGGATTGCCTCTGGTTCCGGCGCTGCAGACGGCGGGTGAATCGATGCAGAGCCGGCTAATTGCGCATGGGGTTGCAGGCGCCGCCGTGCGTGTTCGTGAAGGACAGCCTCTGGCTCGAAGTCTGGAGGCTGAGAGCGTATTTCCGGAGATGTCGGTGGAGATGATCGAAGTCGGTGAGTCCACGGGATCGCTTCCTGCCATGCTGAATTCGGTCGCTGAGTTTTACGAAGAAGATGTCACAAATGCGTTGGCGACGGCGATGGCGCTGATTGAGCCGATTATCCTGATTGTGATGGGCGTGGTGGTAGCGTTCGTGCTGATTTCGCTGTACCTGCCGATTTTTAGCTTAGGGGCAGGTGGAATTCGTTAGTGGCTGGAAGCAAAGGCCTGGGGCTTGGTTGGAAAGGCAGTCAGTGAATGGCAGATAAGAAGTCGATATTCGTAAACGGCGGCAACGGCAATATTGCCGTTGCGGATGAGATCGCGCACGCGCAAGACCTGGCGCGGCGTTACCGCTGCGAGTTTGTGGACCTGAAGAACTTTCATATTCAGCACGAGTTGTTTCGCAAGATCAAAGTGGATCTGATGTTCCGCTACAACTTCGTGCCGCTACAGGAGACGCAGGATGGACGGCTGGTGATTGCGATTGCCGATCCGAGCCAGCTGATGATGATCGACGAAATCAGCCTGAACCTGGGCCGGCGGATTATCACGAAGGTAGCAACGCTGACCCAGATCAGTGACGTGCTGAAGAAGACCGAACAGTCGCAGCGCGTGCTGGAAGAGGCGGGGGAGAACTTTGCGCTTGACGTTATTCACGAAGACGAGAACGCCGACGAGACGATCTCGATCGAGAAACTAACGGCGGAGAGCGACATCAGTCCAATCATCCGACTGGTGGACACAACGATCTTCACGGCCCTGCAGCGACGGGCGAGTGATATCCACATCGAGACCCGCGACGACTCGGTGGTGATCAAGTACCGCATCGACGGCGTACTGCAGCAGGCGATGCAGCCGATTGCGAAGGAACATCACTCGACCATCATCTCGCGCATCAAAGTGATGAGCGAGCTGGATATCTCAGAGCGGCGCGTGCCGCAAGACGGACGTTTTCGCGTCCGTTACAACGGCAGGTCAATCGACTTTCGCGTATCGATCATGCCGTCGATTCACGGCGAAGACGCTGTGCTGCGCGTACTCGACAAGGAATCGATGAGCGAGAAATTTCACAAGCTCACGCTCGACGTTGTCGGGTTCAACGAAGAGGACCTGCACAAGTTTCGGCAATACATCAAGGAGCCATACGGCATGGTGCTTGTTACCGGGCCTACTGGTTCGGGTAAGACGACCACGCTCTATGCGGCGCTCAATGAGGTCAAAACAGACGAGGACAAGTTCGTCACCATCGAGGACCCGGTTGAATACCAGATCTTGGGCATCACTCAAATTCCGGTGAACGAAAAGAAGGGGCTGACGTTCGCGCGCGGCCTGCGGTCGATTTTGAGGCACGATCCCGACAAGATCATGGTGGGCGAAATCCGCGACACGGAGACAGCACAAATCGCGATCAACGCCGCGCTGACCGGCCACCTAGTGTTCACTACGGTTCACGCAAACAACGTCGTCGACGTGATTGGGCGCTTCCTGAACATGGGCGTCGAGGCATACAACTTCGTGTCGTCGCTGAATTGCATCCTGGCGCAGCGGCTGGTGCGTTTAATTTGCGAATTCTGCAAGAAGCAGGTGCATTACTCGGACGAAGAACTGGAATTGAGCGGTCTGGATCCGCAAGAATGGCGCTCGGTCCCGTTCTATGAAGGAGAAGGCTGCATTGAATGCTCGGGCACCGGCTTCCGCGGGCGGACGGCGATTCACGAGCTTCTGGAGCTGACTGATAATGTGCGCGAGATGATCCTGGCGAAGCGGCCGAGCAGTGAAGTGCGGCGGGCGGCGCGCGAAGAAGGAATGCACTTCCTGCGCGAGTCGGCGCTTGATAGAGTGAAGCGTGGTCTTACCACACTAAAAGAGATCAATAAGGTTACGTTTATTGAGACGACGAGGTAGCAATACCCGTTGTCGAGGAGCGACACAGGGTCGATGGCAGGGAGCAACACTCCGAGGCCGCAGGTAGCGTGCGAAGTGTCAGCCGAGCGCGTGGTCGCCGCACGTGCGAGTCACGGCGCCCAATCCCTTGAACATGTGAATGCCCAGAATCTGGCTGCGGGAATCGTGACGCCGGGACTGCAGCACGCCAACGTCACGGCGCGCGATGCGCTGGTGGCTGCGCTTCGCGAATCGCTCGCACCTGTGACGGGACGTTCGCGGGACCTTACGCTGGTTATTCCGGATGCTAGCACTCGTATCCTGCTGCTGGATTTCGATACGCTGCCCGACAAGGCCGAAGACGCCGATTCGGTGGTGCGGTTCCGGTTGAAGAAGTCGCTGCCGTTTGACGTGGACGCATCGGCGGTGTCGTTCGACCGATACCTTGCCGATGGCGGTATGCGCGTGGTCGTAGCAGTCGCACCAAATGCGGTCTTGCAAGAGTATGAATCGGTGGTGCGGGAAGCAGGGTACAATCCGGGCACGGTTCTGCCATCCATGATCGCGGCGCTGGGTGTGGTGGATGGCTTGCGGCCGACGATGGTCATCAAGGCTGAGCGCGGTACTACCACGTTTGCCATCGTCGATAACAACCAGCTCTTGCTCTATCGTGCGCTGGAAAATGGTGGCACGGCGGTGACCGGCGAATCACTGGTCGATGACGTCAACACGTCACTGGTGTACTTCGAGGACCGATACGGGATTTCGGTGGACAGGTTGCTGGTGACGGGTGTGCAGTCGGCACAAGCGCTGCAGTCAGCGTTCAGCAGCAGCAGTATCCACGTGGAAGAGTTGGTGACGAGCAGTGTAATGGGCGCAGGGGCGGGCAGCGTGGCGCGCTCGGCGCTGGCGGGCGTGGCGGGAGCACTAGTGGCCTGATGCGCGTTAACATCAATCTCGCGTCAAATCCATACGAGGCGGCACGGGAATACACCCGGCGCATCAGCCTGCTGGTCGCGGGACTCGCACTGCTGACCGTAGGACTGCTGGGGTATATCGTGTACCAGCGTTCGCAAACGCGCGACGTAGATCAGAAGATTGCGCAAGCGCGACAGGAGATTGCGGCACTCGACGCGGAGAAGGCCCAGGCGCTAACGGTTTTGAATCAGCCGCAGAACCGAGACGTAGCGGATCAGTCGCAGTTCCTTAACAGTCTGTTCGCGCGCAAGGTGCTGTCGTGGACGAGGGTTTTCAGCGAGATGGAAAAGCTGATGCCGCCGAATATCCATGTGGTGTCGATGAAGCCGGAGTTCAATCGGCAGAACCAACTCGTACTGCACATCGTGGTGGCGACCGGTTCGCGCGAGAAGGCGGTGGAACTGGTGAGGCGAATGGAGAACTCGCCGCATTTTCACGCGCCCCAGGTGGTGGCAGAAACCACGCTGGGAGCAGGAAATGCCGGGTCCGGCGGAAACATTCAGTTTGACATTGCGGGAGTGTATGTGCCGTTTGCCGACGACGTTGAACCGGAGGCGGATGCAAAACAGGGTAGCAAGACGGCTGCGAACTTTGGCGGTGCCGCGGCAAGCCCGCGAGGTGGCCGCTGATGGCATGCATCCGCGAGGTTCGCGCCAAGCTATTGCCGGTGGTGCTTGCACTGGTGGTGGTTGACCTCGCTTGCATCGGCTATTTGCTGTCGCCCGCGGGGCGCTCGCGTGCGGCGCGTGAACGAGATCTGAGTGCGATGCAGTCCGAGCTGGCGGCGAAACGCATCGAGGTGCTGCCCTCGCGAGGCATGGATGGCAAGCTGAAACAGGCCTCAATCGATATCGCGGACTTCTATAAGGAACGGTTTCCGGCGCAGTATTCAGCCGTGGCCGATGAGCTCGGCAAGCTTGCTGGTGAGAGCGGCGTTCAAATTGCGGCTGTGAAGTACGACGATAAGGATGCTCCTCTGGATGGCCTGCGAAAACTGGACATCGAAGTTGCGTTGTCAGGCAGTTACCTTCAGGAAGTGAAGTTCATCAATGCGCTCGAGCGCGACAGGATTTTTTTCGTGATTGACGGCGTGACGCTGGGCGAGCAGCAGGGCAACGTTCGGCTGCAACTGAAGCTGGAGACTTATTTGCACAACGGGGCGACTTCATGAAAGTTGGCACCGAGAGCAAGACGAAGACTGCACTCGCCGCGATTTTGCTCCTGGTGGCGTCGTTTGCGGTTTACAATTGGCTCAGCGGCAGCGGGGAAAACGCTACCGCCACCCCGGCTGCCCCGACTCCGGCAGTTTCTCCTGTCGCCCAGAAGTTCGCCAGGCTTGGTACGAGGAAGAGCGGTCCGGTGGTCCTGGCGCAGACGCTCGATCCTACGCTGCGCGTGGATGTGCTCAAAAGCAGCGAAGATGTGAGCTACAAGGGAAACGGACGCGACATCTTCCAGAACCAGCCGGAGCCGGCACCCATTCCTCAGCCTGTGAAAAAAGTCATCGATACCGGGCCCGCACCACCGCCGCCTCCCCCGCCGATTCCCCTCAAGTTCTACGGTTTCAGCGGCAGCAAGGGCGGGCCGAAGCAGGTGTTCCTCTCCAAGGGTGACGACATTTTCATCGCGAAAGAAGGGCAGGTCGTTGACCGCCGATACAAGATCCTCAAGATCGGGCCCAGTTCGATCGAAGTCGAAGATGTTCTCACCAACAATCGCCAGACTCTTCCGCTGACTGCTGGGTAGAGCTGTATGCCGCGGTACAAACCACGTCGAGTTCCAACAAGTCGCTACAGGCGCGACTGCGGTGCGATGCTGCTGGCCGTGCTCTTTCTGATGGCCGTTATGGTCATCACTGCGCTGGCTGTGGCGCCGGCGGTGATCCAGCAGGCGAAACGCGACCGCGAAGAGGAGATGATCCATCGCGGCACGGAGTATGCGCGGGCCATCAAGAAGTACTACAAGAAGTTCGGACGTTTTCCGGCAAGTCTCGAGCAACTTGAGAACACCAATGACCTTCGTTTTCTCCGCCGGCGCTACAAAGATCCGCTCAGCAAAGACGGGCAATGGAAGCTCCTGAAGTACGGCGACATTCAGTCGCTTGTGGGCGGTGCCGGATTCGGCGCGCAGGGTATCACCCCCGGACAAGGCGGACTGCAATCTCCCGGAGGGCTCGCGTCGCTGCAGAGCGGCATCCAAGGCGGGACGCAAAATGATAAGGGAGCAAGCACGGCGCCCCAGGGAGCACAGTTGTCGCCTCAGCAACAGAGTCCGTTTCTCAGTGGGGCATCGCAACCCGGCGACCTGCAGAGTGGCGCTCAGCTCGCGGCAGCCCAGCAAGTCCTGGCTCAGCAGGGGGGTGGGACCGCAACGGCAACATCCGGCGGGCTTGGAGGTCAGTCTGGCTTTTCGCTGAATATTGGTGGTGCGGGCCAGGCTGGCAGCAGTGGAAGCGGGCAAACGCAAGGGCAACCCGGCAGCACCCAGAGCGGCAGCAACAATCCGATATTCGGAAACAGCGGTGTCGGCGGGCAGACTTTCGGCGGCGGAGCAATTGTAGGCGTCGCGAGTAAAAGCAAAGATCCGACGATCCGAATCTTCAATAAGAAAAAGACCTATGATGAGTGGGTGTTCATCTACTCGCCGATGTTGGATCTGCAGAACACGCTGCTGCGAGGGCCGTATAACGGTCAGACGCTCAGCGGCGGGCAGTTCGGCACGGCTGCGGGCCAACTTAACCAGACGAATCAGGGTGGACTCGGACAGCAGCCCGGCAGCTTCAGGCAGCAGAATCAACAAGGAAACCAGCCGAACCAGGTTGTTCCTCCCAGCGGGCAATTCCCACCCGAGCAGGTTCAGCCGCAGTAGAGGGTGCAGCAGCAGATATGCCGTAGCGTCCTGAATTGCTGCGCGATGAAAAGGGGGATTAGCTGAGACGCGACGCCTCGTCGGCTATAATAGCGGGGCGCACTATTCAGCCCGGGTTCTGCCCTCGGCTTATACCACATTGTAGGGCCGAGAGTGCGCGCAACCAGCCATAGGAGCACGGTCACGTTAGCCGAGTGAATCCGAGATTGCTCCGAAACTTCCAGACAAGTTTTGAGAACCGCAAAAACTCAAGGAGAACGAATGCACAAGAAGAATGCAATCGCAGTGTTCGTAATGATGCTGGCAGGGTCGATGGCCAGCGTGCCGATGTTTGCGCAGGCCGCAACGTCGGCGCAACCTGTTCCCGGCGCCAGCGCGCCGCCACCGAGTGCGAATCTCGACAAGGACATTCAGTTGTTGCGGGAAGATGTGCGCTCGCAGAAAAAGCAACTTGTTGCCGCCAATATGCCACTGACGGCAGACGAGGCGACGAAGTTCTGGCCGGTTTATGACCAATACGCGGCTGATTCGGCGAAGATTGTTGATTCGCGAGTCGCCCTCATCAAAGAGTACGCAGCCAACTACAACACGATGACTGACGCGCAGGCGAATGACCTGATGAAACGGGCATCCGCGATCGACCAAGGGTTTAACGCGCTTCGTTCGAGCTACGTGCCAAAGTTCGAAAAAGTCATTTCGGCGAAGAAGACGGCGCTGTGGTTTCAGCTCGACCGACGTCTCGACCTGCTGATCAATCTGCAGCTTGCTGCCAACATTCCGGTAGTAGACGCTGGACAGTAATTAATTTTAGAGGTCAGTTCGTCGGACGAGCAGCGCATCGCAAGGTGCGCTGTCTTTTATTCGACTACGCGGCTTCATCCCGCGGCATCATCCAGGCGCCCGAGACCAGCAGCACTGTTCCGGCAAGCACCATGTACGCCCCGATAAACGGCCCGATGAAGTGATACATCAGTGCGGCATTTGCTGCCGGGGCCAGCGCCAGGAACAACAGAAGCGTTCGGGCGCGGGGGCGCCTGCTGATCCAGACCAGGGCCGGGCTCAGGACAACAAATTGGACGGAAAAGCTTGCCCATAGTGCTAACAGCGCACCAATCAGCTGAGGATTGAGACCAGCCGAATGCAATACCGGAAATATATGCGGATAGCCTAACAGGTGGAGCAGTCCGGCGCAGAACAGGACAATGCTTCCCAGGAGAACCAACCAGCGCGCAGGCGTCATGAATCGCTCCAGGTTCGAGTAGAAGTAGTTACCGATCGCGGTTGGTGAATTCTACCAGCAACTGCAGGCGCTGGCGGGCGTGGCCGGAATCGATGGCGTAGCCGGCAAGAGGAATGGCGTCACTGATGCGATCCGCATGCGCAGAGGCAACCAGCGCTGCGGCGGCATTAAGAACCACGACGTCGCGCCGTGGCGAGCGTTCTCCGTCCAGTACGGCATGAATGATGGCAGCGTTTTGCCGGGCATCGCCTCCGGCGACGGCCTCCAGCGGCGCAGACTTCAGGCCGAATTCCTCCGGACTTACTTCGTATGTCCGGACGCGGCCATCGCGAACTTCAGCAATCTTCGTCGGACCTGAGATGGTGATTTCATCGAGACCGTCCCGGCCGTGGACGACCAGCGCGCGGCGGAGTCCAAGCTCGCGCAACGCTTCCGCGAGTTTCTCCACGAGGTCAGCCGAATACACACCGACAACTTGTGCTGAAGCATTCGCGGGATTCGTGAGCGGCCCGAGCAGATTGAAGATCGTGCGCAGTTTCAACTCCCGTCTCACCGGCTGCACGTACCTCATTGCTCCGTGCAAGGCAGGAGCAAAGAGAAAGACGATGCCGGTTTCGCGCAGGCAGGCGGCCAGGCGCGCGGGCGGCAGGTCGATCTTCACGCCGAGCTCCTCCATCACATCCGCCGAACCGCACTTGGATCTGATGCTGCGGTTCCCGTGCTTAGCGACGCGAACTCCTGCACCAGCCGTCACAAAGGCTACAGTGGTCGAGATGTTGAAGGTGCCCGATGTGTCACCGCCGGTGCCGCAGGTATCGACGAGCGGATCGCGCCCAGTGCCGCTCACGTCGACCGTGTCCGCATCGTCGCGAGGAAGAGCTGTAGCGGCAGTGCGAATGGCCTGCGCGAAGCCGACGATCTCATCCACAGTTTCGCCCTTCATTTGCAGGGCGACCAGCAGGGCGCCGATCTGCGCGTCGGTCGCCTCGCCGCGCAATATCTCGGTCATAACCTCCCGGGCCTCATCTCGGGTGAGCGAGGTGCGGTGATCGGTGATTTTGTTGAGGGCGTGGAGGATTATCATCATTCATCGAATGCGAACCGCTCCTAGGGTAGCATTTGCCACGCCGCCGGATCAGGAAGGCTGGGCACTCGTTGCGATGGTCTTCACCCCTCAATTACACTAGCCAGTTTCCTGCAGTTCCGTCATTCCCAATAAGGAGCAGACAGCCGGGCTGAACGGCCCGGAGCGCGGGTGGATGCCCGCATCCGTCATACCAATATGAAAATTCACGAGTATCAGGGCAAGGCCATCCTGGCGAAGTATGGAGTGGCTGTGCCGCGTGGGCGCATGGTCGAGAGCGTCGAAGAAGCTGACGCTGCGGCGCGCGAGCTGTTCCACGACGGCGCAACCGGGGTTGTGGTGAAGGCGCAGATTCATGCCGGCGGACGCGGCAAGGGCGGAGGAGTAAAGATCGCGAAGTCGCCGGAAGAAGCCGTCGATCTGGCGAAGCAGATGCTCGGGATGACGCTGGTCACGCACCAGACCGGCCCCGAAGGCAAACAAGTGCAGCGTCTGCTGATCGAAGAGACGCTGCCGATTTCCCATGAACTCTATCTCGGGATCGTGCTCGACCGCGCCAACGGACGCAACGTGTTTATGGCGTCGGCGGCCGGCGGCATGGAGATTGAAGAGGTCGCGGCGAAAGATCCGAATGCCATCATCAAAGAGCACATCATTCCGGGGATGGGCCTGATTCCCTACCAGGCGCGCAAAATCGCCTTCAAGCTGGGCCTCGCCCCCAAATACATCGTCGGCGCAATGAAGTTCATGATCGCGCTGGCGCGCGCCGCAGAAGATACGGATGCGTCGCTGGTGGAGATCAATCCGTTCATCACCACGACTGACGGGCGACTGTTCGCGCTGGACGCGAAGATAAACTTGGACGACAACGCGCTGTACCGGCACCCGGACATTCGCGAGCTGCGCGATTTGAGCGAAGAGGACCCGCTGGAGGTCGAAGCCAGCAAGTATGCGCTGAACTACATCAAGCTCGACGGCAACGTGGGTTGCATGGTCAACGGCGCCGGACTGGCGATGGCGACCATGGACATCATTCAGTATGCAGGCGGCATGCCGGCGAACTTCCTGGATGTGGGCGGAGGCGCCAACGAAGAGCAGGTGACGCACGCGTTTGAAATTCTGCTGGCCGACAAGAACGTCAAGGCGGTGCTGATCAACATCTTTGGCGGCATCCTGCGCGTAGATACGCTCGCCAACGGCGTGGTGAGCGCGGCGCGGAAGACGAACATCCAGCTGCCGATTGTGCTGCGGCTGGAAGGGACGAACGTGGAACAGGGCCGCGAAATCCTGAAGTACAGCGGGCTGAATTTCATTGTGGCGGAGAACATGAAAGACGCTGCCGAGAAAGTCGTCGCGGCAGCAAAGGGGGGCAAGTGAGCATCCTGGTCAATAAATCGACGCGACTGGTTGTGCAGGGACTGACGGGCCGTGAAGGAACGTTTCACGCGAAGGCTTCGCAGGCGTACGGGACGACGGTGGTCGGCGGAGTAACGCCGGGCAAGGGCGGAACGACGCATGAAGGTTGGCCGATTTTCAACACCGTAGCGGAGGCAGTTGATAAGACAGCGGCGAATGCAACGGTAATCTTTGTGCCGCCTCCGGGAGGGGCGGACGCGGTCATGGAAGCGGCGGACGCGGGCATCCCGCTGATTGTTTGCATCACGGAAGGCATTCCGGCGCAGGACATGGTGAAGGCCTGGGAATTTCTGAAGGCGAAGAAGTCGCGGCTCATCGGGCCGAATTGCCCGGGCATCATCTCGCCGGGGAAGTGCAAGATCGGCATCATGCCTGCGAACATTCATAAAGAAGGTAATGTCGGCATCGTTTCGCGCTCAGGCACGCTGACCTACGAAGCGGTGCATCAGTTGACGGTCCGCGGGATCGGCCAGTCCACGGCTATCGGCATCGGCGGCGATCCGATTATCGGGACGAACTTCATCGATGCAATTACGCTGTTCAATGCTGATCCCGATACGGAGGCCATCATCATGATCGGCGAAATCGGCGGGAGCGCGGAAGAGAGCGCGGCCGACTACATCAAGGCGCACGTGAAAAAGCCGGTGGTGGGATTCATCGCCGGGCAAACCGCTCCTCCGGGACGTCGAATGGGACATGCGGGCGCGATCATCTCCGGCGGAAAGGGAACCGCCAAGGAGAAGATTGCCGCGATGCAGGCGGCGGGAATTCACGTCGCCGGCAGCCCGGCGGATATTGGCGAAACGCTGGTGCAAGCCGCGCCGAAGCTGGCGAAGGCCTAGCCGAACTCCAACCCGGCAAAGACTCGTCACAGGAAGAGGTTATCGGGCAGAGTTTTGCTGCAGGCTGCCCCACCCCTTCGCGTCAGAGGATGCGGCCGCAAGTAGAATGATCGATTCGGAGGCAAACTTTTGGAACATCGAATGCCGCAGTTCCGGGGGTCGGCCCGGGCTCTCGGAGTGGTGGTTGTGTGCAGCACGCTCGGGGTTGGGGCGGTGGCACAGAGTGGGGCCAGGCCTGACTTCAGCGTCCCAACCGCCACGAAGACACTCAGCAACGGGCTGATGGTGGTGGTGTCGGAAGACCATTCGGCGCCGATCGTGGGTATCTGCGTCGCTTACGGAATTGGCTTTCGCCTTGAGCCACAGGGCCGCACCGGATTTGCCCACCTATTCGAGCACATGATGTTCGAAGGAACTCCGGTGGCTCCGAAGGGCGTGCTCGACCGCGCGATTGAGTCGGGCGGCGGCAACAATAATGGCGACACACGTTACGACTTCACCGAATACATCGAGACGGCCCCGGTTTCCGCACTCGACCAGTTGCTCTGGCTTGAGGCCGATCGCATGAAGACGCTCGACTTCTCGGAGAAGAACCTGGAGAACCAGCGCAACGTCGTGGAAGAGGAGGTTCGCGTCAACGTGATGAATCAGCCATACGGGCTGTTCTATGCCATCGACTTGCCCATGAAGGCCTATGACACCTATCCCAACAGCCATAATTTCTACGGCGATTTTCACGACCTGGACGCGGCGAACATCGCCGATGTGAAAGCGTTCTACGAGAAGTATTACGCGCCGAACAATGCGGTGCTGGCCGTGGCGGGCGATGTGAATGCCGGCGAGGTGTTCGCCACGGTGGAGAAGTACTTCGGAGCGATCCCGAAGCGCGATGTCCCTCCCAAGCCGGATTTCACTGAGCCGGCGCAGAAGGCGGAGCGCAGGGGAGTGGAGTACGACAAGCTGGCCAAGCTGCCGGCATTTGCGATTGGCTATCGCATGCCGGAACGGAACTCGCCGGACGCGGTGGTAGCCGCGGTGGTGGGCGACCTGCTGAACAACGGCGACGCCTCGCTGTTGTACCAGAAACTGGTGAAGCAGGACCACGATGCGGTTTCGGTGTCGGGCGGAGTGAACTGGCCGCTGGGGAATCCTTTCGAGTTCAACGGGCCTACGTTGCTGACGACGTTTGTGGTTTCGCCGCCGGGCACCAAGATGGACGCTGTGCTGGCGTCGGTAGACAAGGTGGTGAAGCAGTTGGCGGCCACCGGTCCCACAGCCGCCGAGTTGCAGCGCGTAGTCACAAAAATGCGTTCCGACCTGATCGATCAAATGGAGGCGCCGATTGACCGTGCATCGTTGCTGGCGCACGCGACGCTGTTCGACGGCAAGCCCGACCGGGTGAATAAGATTCCGTCGGAACTGGCGTCGGTTACTCCGGAACAGGTGAAGGCTTTTGCGCAGAAGTACCTGGTACCCAGCAACAGAACTGTGATCGAGCGCGATCCGGTTGCGAACCCGGGTGGCGATGCGGCGAACGAGCCGGGAGGGCTGCAATGAAGATTCTGACGAAGCTCGTGGCGATCGGCCTTCTTTCTGCAGCTTGTCTCGCGCAGGAACCTGCGGACCACAAACAGCCTGCCGATCTGCCGCCCGCCGGGCCGCTCAAGGCGGTGGTCTCGCCCACCGTGGAGCAGCACAAGCTGGCGAACGGCATGACGGTGTGGATGGTGCAGCGCAGTGCGTTACCCAAGGTTGTCTTCATGCTGCGTGTCCGCGGCGGAGACTCGTTCGATCCCGCAACCGCCCCCGGTTTATCTCGCCTGATGGCAAAGGCCATGGTCGAGGGAACGCAGTCGAAGTCGTGGCGGCAGATTGCCGAGGCCGCTCAGGGTGTGGGCGGAGACCTATCGACTTCGGTGAACTCAGATTCGGTGGAAGTCGCGATCGACAGCCTGAGCGAGCATGCGGTCGATGCCCTGGCCTTGGTCAGCGACGTGGCGCAACATGCGAATTTCCCGGAGAAGGAAGTGGAGTTGGCCCGGTCGAACATGGAGAACGAACTCCGCTCGAATGAGGCGGAGCCACAATTTTTAGCGCGGCGGGCGTGGTTCCAGATTGTCTATGGCGCGCATCCGTATTCCATCGTGTCGGCGAGCATGAAGACGCTGCAATCGGCAACTCCCGACGCGCTACGTGCTCTGTATGGGCAAACCATGCGGCCCGATCAGGCATTGCTGGTGGTTGTCGGCAGCTTCGATGCGGGGCAACTCTCATCCGCGATCGAAAAGTCATTTGGAGGTTGGAGGGCGACTGGGGCTGCCGCCGCGACAGTTAAGGAACCGGTGGGCGAGGCAGTGCACAAGATTTACTACATCGAACGCCCTGACTCGGTACAAACCACGTTGATGATCGGCGCAACTGGACCGACGATGCGCAGCCCCGACTATACCTACTTGAGGCTTGCCAACACGGTGTACGGCGGCAGCTTCGGTTCGCGGCTCACCCAGAACATTCGCGAAGAGAAGGGCTACACTTACTCTCCGTTTTCGCGATACTCCACGCGCCGCTGGAGTGGGGAAATCCTCACCACCGAGGACGTGCGCAATGCAGTGACGGGAGCAAGCCTGAAGGAGACCTTCTACGAACTGGACCGTATTTCCTCCGGACCGCCGACTGCAGCCGAATTGAACCAGGCGAAGCAGTACCTGGTGGGCAACACTGCGATCAGCCTGCAGTCGCGGGCGGCGGTGGCAGGACTGCTGGGCAAGTTCTGGATCGATGGCGTTCCAGCCGACAACCTCACGGAACAGATGGCCACGATTCAGAAGGCTGCCGACGCCGAGGTCACGCAAGCCGCCGCGAAATATCTGAAGCCGCAGCGGATGAACGTCGTCGCAGTAGGGGAGAAGTCGGTGATCCTCGATCAACTGAAACCGTTTGGCATGGAGATCGTACCGGCACCCGCTCCGTAAGCGGTTCTAATGAAATGGGAGTTCGCCCGGCTTTGCCGGGGAGGCACCCAGAGTTGGACAGATACGGGCGTCCATCCAAGAAACTCCCAGCGTGAGCCGCGAAGCACACGCAGAGGAGAAACTGGATGGACGA